>Ga0209091_10003394_pt1 | contig 12836 bp, 8 predicted proteins | sample ArcticOcean_MG_C_6_FD_187438 | JGI IMG/M metagenome (GOLD analysis project Ga0209091, IMG submission 187438) | Marine microbial communities from western Arctic Ocean - ArcticOcean_MG_CB8_128 (SPAdes) (version 2) | ecosystem: Environmental > Aquatic > Marine > Oceanic | place: Arctic Ocean...
ATAAACAAGCGGCTAAGGAAGCGACTGCCGAGCAACAGCGAAGAGCGTTAGCGCAGCAACAACAATTGCAGCAAGAACAATTACAGCAACAAGCCACCGCGGCTTCCCAAGGTGTGAAAAGAACGGCATCGCAGGCTGGCATGACGAGTCAAGAAAACTCTGCTCGGAAATCAGCGCAGCGTCCGTTGTCTCGAGGAGCGAGCGCTCTGGGGGTTGGCGGAGACAAAATCAAAGACGAATCGGCCACAAATCCAGTCGAGAAGATTATTCGCGAACTGTTAAAGAAAAATCCCGGTCGCACGACGATGAAAGACATTACCAAAGCGTGCAGAAAGGCTGGATTGGTAAGTTCGGATGCGGGAAAAGCGCAACTGAAGCAAACGATCGAGCGCATATTGAGATTTAGCCAAACAAGCGATGGCGTTATGGTGGTAGCTTTGAAATAATAATAATGATAATAATACTTACTGGGTACCACCATAGGAATACAACACAGTGAGAAAAAAAGAAAGAAAGAAAGGAAGAGAGAAAGACATTTGTAATACTACCAAGAGTAGAATTATAAATATGTGATAGTATGGTACCGAGTAGTAGTTTGATGATGGTGGGAGTTAATCTGTGTTGTGTTGTATTTATTTGTACAGTTCTGGCCAAAAGCTAAAAGAATTTTTTAGTTCGCCAAGGCGTACGTAAACAACCCAAGCATCGCCCCGCTGATGCAAAAGTTAATTTTCGGTCCGATAACTTTCGCTTTCTCGATAAACACGCGTCTCGCGGCGGTTATGTTCCACCAAGCAAACGCCGCGACCGAGGCGTACGCCGCGGACATTTCGTCCCCACCTTTAAATGCAGCTTGGTACGTCATGGCGGTTAAACCGAGAACACCGCCGACTAACCCGTGCGCGATGTACGTCGTATTCTTCGTGTATCCAACGCCGTGATCTTTAAGACTGTATGTAGTTGTTTATATATTATTATTATTTTGATGATGATGATGATGCGTTAGTGCGTACTCATCATAACGAGACCGGGAACAATAAAACAAAATTCGATCGTCAACGAGAATTGAACAAAAAAGGTATTTGCAAATTCAAATTCATTCGCACACGAGAGAAGAAGAAGAAGATATATATATTAAAAGCAAACGTACTATTTCGCCGGCATGAGAATGACGTTGGACGCGTACGCCGCGCCTACGATCGTGTTGATTTTCAACACCGTGTTCAGCGTGATGTTCATCATATTTTCTTTCGTGTGTGTGTTATATTCTTCTAGAAATAAGTTATAACGAGAGAGAGAGATGATTTTTGTTTTTTGTTTTGGCAATTTTTACTCTTTCTGCGTTTTGAAAACTTAAAATTATTTGCATCAGAGTTTTCGATGGTATCAGTACCACCACCACCACCAGGTTCGAATGTGGTATCATTCGAACCGCCGGAAGGGGCAAAAGTCCAACTCGAATTCGATACCAGCTACGCGAATTTCAAAGTCGAACGAAAAGCAGACGAAATTGGAGATGTGAACTTTCCATCGAATTTACACAACGTCGCCGAGTTATTCGGTCAATTACACATGGTGAAAAACGTAACGAACTTGCACCGATGCGTCGAACGGTTTAAGACAATCTTGAAAGAAGGACCGGATGGGAAACAGAATAATCGCATGGGACAAGCAGCCATCGTGTGTTTCAACTGTGGATGTGTCGCTTTGCCTAAAGGTGGCGACGTTGGGATGGAGTGCGCAAACTGCGGGGAGAAAGAGCAGACGAATAAAGTTTTGTGTAAACGAGAAGATGGATCGATGGTTCCTTTGATTGAAAACGGAGTGAAACCGATGACGGAAGAGGAGAGGAGGAAGAAAATAGAGGCGGACGTGGCGATGGCGAGGAAGTTACAGAGTCTCGGTGAAGGCGGTAATAAGAATGGGTAGTGGGGAAAGGGAAATGTACTAGCGTAAACTTGCATTAAAAAAACCAATCATTGGTAGCGTTCGTATCTTCGCCTTCTCTCCTCACTCTCACCGCTACCACTGCTACTACTACTGCTGCTACTACTACTACTACTACTCCTATTGCTGCTCCTATTGCTACTTCTACTACTACTACCACCAAATCTAGAGTTACCACCACCTTGTTCTCTTCTCCTTGTTCTCTCGAATGGCACGTCTTGTCGTCCTCGTTGTCGTCGTCGTTGCTCCCGTTCTTTGAGCTGTTGCGTTCGTTTTGCTTCATCCGCGTTACCATCCGAGTGATTCACGAACCAATCCGGCAAACTCTCTCCGGACTCCATGAAAGCATTTCTTAATTGTTTGTAGATTGGCCCGTTTCCAACCTCGTCTTCAAATCCAGCCACGTATAAGCTCGTCGATGTTCCTTTCTTCCCGGCTCGAGCGGTTCTTCCCAATCGATGGACGTACTCTTCAAAGTCTCGTTTATCCGTCGGTAAGTCGAAATTAATCACGTGCTCGACGAGAGGAATATCCAAACCTCTCGAAGCAACGTCCGTGGCAACTAATAACGATATTTTCCCATCTCGAAAAGCTTCTAACGTTCGGACTCTCGCGCCTTGCGTCAAATCTCCGTGTAGCGCTTCGACTGTAATTTTTTTCTTTAAATCCGAATCCGAATCCGACGACGACGATGACATGGACGATAAACGTTCCTTGAGCCAAATTGCCGTTTTCACTTGTTTGCAAAACACCATTGTTTTCTCGTCACTTTTATTTCTACTTTCTATGGCCTCGAGAAGTAACGGGAATTTATACTCCTTCGGTTCCTTCTCGTCCGTAGCGTTTGTTTTGACGACTTCTACCAGTTTTTGCGTCACGCCGCGAGCCAACGCACCAACGCGTCCAACAGATATCCTCGCGCGATACGGCGACGGACGCGTGTATTTAGAGGCCAAAGTGAGCACTTTTGGTGAAAACGTTGCGGAAAACAAAAGCGTTTGTCGTCCATTCTCTTCCGTTGGAATCTTGCCCCGGTTGCCCAACAAATCTCTCAATTGCGGTTCAAATCCAAGATCCAGCATGCGGTCGGCTTCGTCCAATACTAACAGTCGAACTTCACGCAAGTCAACGTATTCGTCGTCGCAGAAATCGAGCAAACGTCCTGGCGTGCACACCAGAATTTCCGGTCCAAATGCGATGTGTTCGAGCTGTGGCTTACAATTTTCTCCTCCGTGCGCGCACGCGACTCGGAGACCGGTATCGAAACACACTTTGCGCACGTCCAAGTAAATTTGTCGCGCGAGTTCGCGAGTTGGTGCTAGTATAACCACCGAAGGTTGACACGGCGTCGATATTGTCGCTATCGTTTTTGTCGTTGCATCAGTATTGTCCCGTTCCTCGTTCGATGATGTTGAAGTCGTCATCGCGGCACTCTCTCTTTTCTCCGCTTTCCTCTTCAAAGCAATTTCAACAGCCGGTATCGCAAAAGCGAGCGTTTTCCCACTCCCAGTGTGCGCGGAACACACTAGATCTAATCCGCTCATCGCTAACGGTATCGCGTGTTTTTGTATCGGCGTCAATTCGGTGAGCCCCATTCTCTTCTCCACGTTGGTGACAACCGCTTTGTCGTGCGCGGCCAAAGACGCCTCGCTCAAGCGTCGAATGGCAGTTGGCGACGATATCGTGCGTGTGCTCTTACCATCACTCCTTTCACGTGTAAAAGTACATTCACTCTCTTCCTTTCTTTGCTCCTTTCCGTTTTCTTCCCTGTTGTTATTATTCTTATTATGATTATTCTTATTCGTATTCACCACGAGAGACTCTAAATCTACCTTTACCTCCACGTCGTCGTACGTCGTAAACAAATCTCGTCGCTCGTTCTCGACTGTTTCTCTCGGGAACAACTCGCTCTCTTCGTCTGGTAAACATCTCCCGTGACTTCTCGCGCCACCCAAGATCTCCCCGCCAGTCTTCGCCGCTTCTACTTCCTTTAAAAAAAACTCCCTCTCTTCTCGTTTCCGGAGTTTGATTTTCTCTCTCTGCTTCGCCGTCAAAAACTGTTGTTGTCGTTGTTGTTGTTGTTCTTTGTGTTCTCGTCGCGAAGACGAGAAAGACGAGGAAGAAAAGGAAGAAGAGGGTTTAAAAGAGTTTTTATTTTTGTCCTTGCCACCGTTTTGGGTTCCTCCAATTGCGTTTATTGTTGTTCTCGTTGTTGTTGTTCTCGTGACGACGATGCATTCTCTCCGCCTCCTCCTCCTCCAATGATGATGATTTTGTTGACGATATCGAGAAGAAAAAGAGCAACAATATCCACCAAAACTGTTACTATATCCACCAAAACAACTCTTATTATTACTAGTATTAAGCATCGTCGTCTGAATCGTCGTCATCGTCTTTCTGCTCTTATTATTAGACTCGCGTGTAGTGTGTAAATTAGTGTTAAATTAGTGTCGAGAATTGGGTAGACGCCACTAAATAATTCTCCAATTCTCACCCGTCTGTCTCGGAACAAAATGACGACGACAGCAGCGAGTGAGTGGTGGTGGTGTTGCGCGTACTGCCCAAGTAGTCGTCGTAGGAATAGTAGTTTTAGTAGGAGTAGTAGCAGCAATAACAGAAGAAGAAACAGTAGACGAGGATCATCATCAATCTCATCATCATCATCATCATCATCGTCATCATCATCAACGACGACGACATCAACGAATTCGATAAAAAGTGATAAAACTCCTCCTCCTCCTCCTCCTTCTCCTTCTCCGAATTCTCAAACTCCGTTTGTAAAAGTGGACGCGAGAGTGTTCATCGTCGGCGCGGGCGTTGGGACGGGTTCTATACAAAACTTAACCATCCGCGCGGCGAACATCTTGAAATCCGCGGATGTGGTCATTTACGACGATTTAGGCGTCGATAGCGAGGAAACTTTATCTCTGTGCGGAATGAAGTGTAAGAAAATATACGTCGGTAAGAGAGGCGGGAGAGCGGAAAAGAACACATCGCAAGCGGAGATTAACAGTTTGTTGGTGGAGTTGTCGGCGAGCGGGAGATATAAACACGTCGTCCGGTTGAAAGGCGGAGACCCGACTATATTCGGTAGATTAGGAAACGAAATAGAAGCGCTGAAGAAAGCAAAGATAAAGTACGAGATTGTCCCGGGAGTCTCGAGTTTAGTCGCGAGCGCAGCCGCGGTGGGAATGCCGCTCACGGAAACCATGCGAGGCGGGAAACACTTCGCGTGTATTTCCGGCCACGACGCGAAAACAAACCCAGACGCATTTAGAGATTTAGCCGACGTAGATACGGTCGTCGTATTCATGGGCGGAAAGAACATCGCGAGCGTAGTGGACGCGCTTTTAATGAACCCAACGTTTGGTAGCGAACAAGCAGCCGCGACGACAAAGAGTAGAAGTAGCAAAGCGACCACGGCTTCCAAGAGAACGAAAAGCACGCCGTGCGCCGTGGTCAGAGACGTAGACGGCGCGAAAGAAAAACGATGGTTAGGTACGCTCGGCGATATCGTCGAGAAAACCGAAGGCGAAAAGTTAAGTCCGTGCGTTTTCATCGTCGGAGAGATTGTTAAATCCGCCACCTTGCACGAGCGTAACATTTACTTGTGATAAAAGAGAAGAAGAAGATCTGAGAGAAGACGAAGAAGAAGAAGAAGAAGAAGAAGAAGAGAGCTTTCAGAATAATACTAATACTACTGTGTGATATTTTTAGCTTTTTATTTGCAAGATGATTTTTCTTTAAAAAAACTTGATTTAAAAATACACGAAAGGCGCACACTTTACAATAACACATACGTTTAATCTTCCTCGCGGAAGGATGCACGACGACGACTTTGACGATGAAAATCATCACGGTTCAACAGAAAGACTTTGCAACTTTATTGCCCCGCGAGCTCGACAGCTCCGCGTTTTCGCCGAACGCAAAAACAGAACGAACGATTTTCTTCGCCAACTTCGCGCGACGAAGAAGCCAGCGCTCTCGTCGCAGAATTCGACGAGAAAAAAAGAAGAAGAAAACAAAGAAAAGAAGTTTACTTCGAAATGGAGCTCGAAAGCGAAAGCGAAAGTGGACACGCGACGACGACGCGAAAAGAAGCGCGAGCTCAATGAGTCGAAGGAAAAGAAGAAAAAGAAGAAGAGCGTCGTCGAAAACGTCGTCGTCGACCACGCCGTTGAGAAGGAGGTGGAGAAAAAAATCGAAGAAGAAAAAAACGCGACAACAATGTCGTTGGATGACGACGACGACGACGAAAGAGAACCGTTGGCGACTCGAAGAGCCAAAGAAGCGGTGAACATGTTGGAATCTAATCCGGTGTCGCCGAGAGAAAACGTGGAACGGTATTACGAGTGCATAGAATTATTACGCGAACGGAGGAAACGCGCGGCGAGAGACGCGTTTCAAAAAGCAAAGAGTAAACGAGAGGAACGACGAAAGCGAAAAGAGGAGGAAAAGGCAGCGAGAATGGCTGCTCTAACTAACGCAGCTGATGGAGATTGCGAGGACGAGGGATGCAAGGACGAAGAAAGCGCGGAGTCCTCTGATAGCGACGAAGGCGAAGAAGACGAGGAAACGCGGAAAAAAATCTTCGAGAAGGAGCTACAGTATGAGTTTAAAACGACTTGGAAAGATATCGCGCACGAATCGAAAGACATGATGAATAAAGAAACACAAAGAGACGCGATTAAAAGTTTAGAGTTGGAATTGAGACGCGCGTACATTTCTGCGCGATTGATTTTCAAGCATTACGCGCTTTTGACGAAACCGTTCGACGAAAATATCGGCGCCGCAGAGCTTGGCTCGATGACGCTAAACGATTGGTTCGCGTTTTTGAAAGATTGCGATTTAATCGGGGCAAACTCAGTGGATGAAAATAATAAAAAGATGCTCAAAAGTAGCGCCGAACTGCTCTTTATTCGATTGAACTGGATTACCGATGCCTCGGGGCGGAAAGTGAAAAACGCAGACACGACGACCAACTCTGATAGATCTTTAGTTATCACGGAATTTTGTGTCGGTATTCTCAGACTCGCGAAAGCTTTGCGTCCGAAGAAGTTTAAGAACGAAATGTTATCGGAAACTCTGGCGAGATTTATGAAAGAACGCATCATTCCTCGCGCGAAATTCGTCGATGTCGAGCCTTTTCGTAGCCGCATGCGAGCAAAGCGAGTTCGTAAAGTTCTAGAGAAGAACAAAACTTTAATCACGCACGTGTTTGAAAAATACGCCGCGATTGGAACCTCGATTTCTATCGGAGCCGCCGGTCTGCGAACGATCGATTTGAACGAACTCGTCGGATTAGTCAAAGATATGGTCGCTCACGTCGCGCGTTCACAACCAGGAGTTCACGTAAAGTTTCTTGTCATCCAGCGCTGTTTCGGATTGAGTCAGAAAGAAGTCCTCGGCGAGGACGCCGGGGAAATCGATCGAGAAGAATTTGACGAGCTCGTCGGGAGGTTGGCGGAGGAGTTTTACGACGGAACGTGTTTTTCTTTCGCGACGACGACGACGACGACGACGAGTGAAGTGAACGATATCACCACTACTACATTTACCTCGTCCTTGCTGGCGGATAAAATTTCCTGGTTCATTGAGACGCATCTCGCGCCCGTGTATTGATTGATAGAAGATCGTGTATTTTTGATAGATAACTTTTGGTTAGAGTTATGTGTGAGTAGTAGTAGTAGTAGTAGTAGTATTTTTACGATCAAAACGCTGTCTACTACTGTGCTCGTGTATTTTTTGCTTTTGATGAGAAGCCCAAAACAGCTGCCAAAGAGCAAAGCCCACACACGAGAGGAAAAAAAAGAAAAAGTAGGGTCGGAGGTTGAGATGTCGTCATATTGTAGCACGCACTCGACACACAGGAAAGATGTCTTCGCAATCCGTGCAAACTTTCGGACGCAAGTACGTACACACTATTAGTATCTGAATCGAATAGAATCGTTCGAGATGCATTTTGTCGTTCGCGAATGGTGGTGAAACCACCTTTTCGCCCGCATCATTTCATTTTTACCACGCAGAAAGGCTCCCGATAGGCGGAAAAAGGTGGAAAGGACGATGCGCGCGAGAATTCGTCTCGTTTCAAACGCACACGCGACCATCGCATTCGAACATATAACTTACCATCGCATGCTTTCTTTTCTTTTTTACCCGTTTACCTCCTCAAACAAACAAACAGAAAAACTGCCGTTGCCGTCGCGCACGTCAAACAAGGGAAGGGTCTCTTGCGCTTGAATGGGTCGCCCATCGAGCTCGAGAAGACGGAATTACTCAGAACTAAAGCTTTGGAGCCGGTGCTCTTGTTGGGCAAGGAGAAGTTTGCCAACGTTGACATCCGCGTTCGCGTGAAGGGTGGTGGTCACGTTTCACAAATGTACGCCGTGAGACAAGCGATTGCGAAAGGGTTAGTGGCGTACACTCAAAAGTACGTCGATGAGGCGACGAAGAAGGAGTTGAAAGACGCGTTGTTGCAGTTTGACAGAACGATGTTGGTCGCCGATCCGAGAAGAATGGAACCGAAGAAGGCGGGTGGTCGTGGTGCGAGAGCGAGATTCCAAAAGTCGTACCGTTAATATATGCGCACGTGTGTATGTTTACGCGTACGAGAGAAAGTAGAATTTGAACCTTAGCAATCATAGAAGAGAGAACCTATTATTAAATATAAAACGCAACTATTCAACAGTGTTTTGGACGAAGACGAAAGAAGAAGAGAAAGATGAAGCGTTGTATTCATCATCATCGACGGGGCGTAAAAACGGGTTCGCGCAGACCAGCAGTCACAACCACGCTTCTTGGTGGAACAGTCGTAAAAGTCGTTTTGTCCTCCAATAGCCCCACCGCTCTCTCTCTTTTTTCCAGCGCGCTCTCTGCCTCGCTCTCTTTGCAGTTGGGAAGCTGTTCGTTGTTGTTGGCTTTTTTTCTTCACTTTTCAAGTCTGAAGCTCGTCACATCAGAACATCATGGCGCTGTTAATGAGACGGTCGTGCTGCTTCTTCTCTTCGTCCTCAAAGTCGTCGTCGTGCTCGTGCTCCTCTTCGTCGTCTTTCAGACGAGCAAAATCAGTCGTTGTCGCCACCGTAAACACCACCATTTCGGGTGGGAGTTTTAAAAGTCGTTTACCGTCCTGTCGAGAAAATCATCCTCCTCCTCGCGGAAACAATTTTTACATGTATAACAACATAAACATAAACAGAGAAAGAAGACTGACGAGAACGTTCGCGTCTCACGATCGCGAAGAAAATGAAGAAGAGGAGGTAGAGAAATGGTCCGACTTGCTCGACAAGTTCGATAAAGAAGCCGTTATGATTGCAGACAAAAACAAAAAAATCATCATCCCACCGCATAAAGTGGCAACGTTGGAACGAGCGTTAGCCGGCGGGAGAAGGACGTTTAGATTGAACGATTTAGCGAACGATTTAGGATTGGAGAGACGAGACGTGACGGCGTGGATGAAGGAAAACCAACATCGACAAAAAGAGTTGGCAGAGAAGTATCCGCAGGAACAGTTTCGAAACGAAGATATAGACGAAGGCGAGAACGAGGAAGTCGTCGGGTTGTTATCGAACAGAGCGAAAGAAACGGTGAGGAGAGACAAATTGCACGACGTGAAAGCGCCGGTGAAAGGGAAAAAAGATGGAAGTCCAGGTGGGATGCCGGCGTACAAAGAATTTAAGAAAACGAGACTAGGCGCTTCAAACGTGGCGACGTTGGAGAAAATATGGGAAACCGGGAACCATTACCCGGACGACGTGACGATTCAAGGAATCAGAGACGCGACGAAATTACCGGCGAGTAAGATTGTGAATTGGTTCAAAGAGAAAAGAGACGGGGCGAGGAGTCAAAGACACCGAGACGCGAGGAATAGACAAGCGGAAAAGGAAGGCTTTGAAAGAGGAGGAAGAAGACGCGAAGGAAGAGGAGGAGGAGAATACGGGAAACAGAACCACAGAAAACAAAGAGACGTCGTCGAAGATTGGGGAGATGATTACGAGTAATACCGTCTTGTCTGTATATGCATACTAGTATGTTCTATTAAATATATATCACTGCTACAACTACAACTACCAACTATTACGTGATGCTCACATCGCATTTGAACTGCTCGTAATTCGATTTTGCCCTCCTGGAAAAAGAAGCATTTCGTCGCCTTCGTCGACGTCTTGAGCGGCGTGAAACGAATTGCTCACATTCAGTTCCACTCCATTTTCTTCTTCATCCTCGTCGTCGAATGTTGTCCTGTGTACCGCGCGTACACTCACCGCAAATTTGGCGCGCTTTAATGCTTGCGTTGTTTTCCATAGCGCGTAGCACGTGCTTCCTAAACATACGAGCGATAACGCGAGCGCGACCGTGAGCGATTGAATCCGATACTGGTCGTTACTGCTTGATGCGACTCCCCCTTCCTCGTCGTCAATCTCAGTAAACGTCAACTTTTCACCACCAATCCCGGTTCCCATTTTCCTATTCTCGCATTTGTTTTCATTCTTGACGAACACGTGCATATCAACTGCTACGTAAGCGTTCTCGCTCGTATCTGGATCTGTTCGACAACTCGAAGCCGACTCGCCATCGCGCATCGACCAGTACGTATGATTCAAATCTGTGGTGCCATCTGGATGAACACACGCGTTTCTTTCCCATTTCCAACTCATGTGCGTATCGTTGTGCACGATTAAAGAACCCGCGCCGAAAGAACCTTCACGAAATGCCGACCAGGACGGTTGCGGAGTCATCCAGCTCGAGCCGTACGGTCCTTCGTAGTTTCCTCCGTCGCCGACTACTATGTGCGTTATGCCGCACTCGTCGCGTTGATTGTTATATACTGGATAAGAACGCTCGTAACTGTGCACGTGCCCATTCAAGGCAACATCGACGCCAAATTTGTATAAAATCTGTTCGTACTTCAGACGTTGCGGTTCATTCTCTTTGTAATGCGCAGAGTTGGAATTATACCACGGGGCATGAAAGACGGCGACAATCCAAGGCGTCTGTTTTCTATTTACTCGCGCTAAATCGTTCTCTAGCCATGTTTGAAATGTATCAGCTACGGCGCCATCGAACATTTGTGTCGAGACGGAAGAGTAAGAATCAATGTGCACGACGTGCGCCTTACCGACGTTGAAGGACCAGAAATTTTTGGAATACGAGGCACTTCGTCTCCAAGGCGTCTCGTAGCGTTTCTCAAAAGCCGTATATTCCGCGCCGTTATTCACGACGTCGTGATTCCCGCTCGCGATGACGACTGGAACCGAACTAAACAACGCTTCAGATAACTCAGCAAACGAATCCCATCTAGGCGCGAAACCATCGGCGTAGGATACATCACCGGTATGAATCACTGCGTGCGGTTTTACCACGTCTTTCACGTGCTGAAAAACTTTCTTCGTCACTTCGGTTTGTCCTGTATCTCCCATGACGGAAAGTATTGTTTCTCCTTCGCTGGTATTACTACTGCCGCGTTTCTTAAACGATCTGTACATTTTTTCTCCATTCTCATCCTCGTCGTGCGGTAACACATACACGCACGTATCAAAGCCTCTTTCCTTATTGAAATCTTTAATCTTCGCTTTGTGTATAAACGGACTTCGATACCACCCGCCGTTGGCGTTTGCGTACCCCAAACACACCGTCTTTTCCCACGGTTTCTCCATCGTGAACCACTCATCCGGCACGACGTCTTTAAAACTATTCACGACGTTATAATTCGACGCATCTCTATCCGCCCAACTCGACGTATTCGCGAGCTTCGCTAAAACGTCTCTCGACACTGGCTTTTTCAGCCCGCCCATACTCGGCGCGGTTAAACTCGTCGCCGACGCCAAACACATCTGCTGCGTGTACGAAGACGACTCGAAAACTTTCCCTAAATGCCACGTTGTTTGCGTCTTCGAAGAGACCACTCTATTAATCACGTCTTTCTCCTCTTCGTCTTCAGAGTTTCTCTTTACGCACGCGTATCTCACTTCAACGTCTTTCTCTTCCTCGAAAGGCTTTCTCGTCGTCCACACGACGGTGACTTCCTCGTCTCCGGATATCGACAAGTGCACTTGCTTCGGTTTAAAATGTTTTTCATCTGAATCTTCTTCTCTTTCATCAGCCGTGATCAAACGTCTTCTTCTTCTTCGCATTGGTTCCAACTCGACCGCGTCTGACGCGTATTCCGGTCTCGAATAGAACGAAGTCCTTCCGATGATTTCGTCGACGCGTGGTTCGTCACCAAAACCAGAAACACCACCACTCGCGACGTAAACGACGACGTAAGTCAACAACGAGGCGCGAAAACGGCGCGAGGAGGAAACTACGGCGCTCGTTCTTCTTCTCGCTCTTCGGTTCGTCGTCATCGTTTATGTGTTTAAAATCCACACAAAAGAGTCCCCGGCGTTTTTGTAACGAACTTTCATTGCGATCGATGATGTCGACGACTCAGTCAGACGACGACAACAAACACGAAAAACGCGAGGAACAAACGCGGCGGAGAAGACGACGAAAAAAAACGTTCTCGATTCTCTCGACTTTGTGTCTCTTTCTTCTCGTCTGGTACGTCGAGCACACGGAGAGAGACGCGTTTTACGTTCGGGAAATTGATGATTTCTTTTTTAACGACCTTAAAGGAGGAGGAGGAGGAGGGTGGAAACGGTACGCCGTTCCGGCGCACGAGGAAGAAAAGACAGAAAAAGAGTGCACGATCGATCGATATCGCATCCGAGAACTTTCCTTTGAAAAGTTCAATCGAGAATACAGAGAAAAGAAACCAGTCGTCGTGAAATTCGATGACAAAAACTTTTCGTATGACTTTTTTTACGAGATGAACAGGAAGAAAAATGTTCTGAAAACGCACGGCGAGAAAACGATTCTTTTATCCTCCGCGAACACGTTTAGCTACG
>Ga0209091_10003396_pt1 | contig 12832 bp, 4 predicted proteins | sample ArcticOcean_MG_C_6_FD_187438 | JGI IMG/M metagenome (GOLD analysis project Ga0209091, IMG submission 187438) | Marine microbial communities from western Arctic Ocean - ArcticOcean_MG_CB8_128 (SPAdes) (version 2) | ecosystem: Environmental > Aquatic > Marine > Oceanic | place: Arctic Ocean...
ATGAACAAGAATAAGAACAAGAATAATAATAATAATAATAATAACAAGAACAACGGCACTTCACAGTCTTCTGATGTGGACGACGACTCGTCTTCGTCTTCAACGTCTTCGTCGTCGGGGGAGGAAGGCGCGAGCGAGGAGGACGCGTACCAGTCTCTGATGGAGATGTTTGGGATTTTCGGCGGCGCGGCGCCGCCGACGAGAGAGACGATCGAGGAACCGGAACCGAGCTTATCGGACGAGAATCAAGATTTGTTGAAAGAAGAAGAGAATCACTATTCGAGGATTGGATCGGATTTGGGGTACTTCAGAGCGCCGTCGGTGAGGAACGATACTTTAGTGTTCGTTTCGGAAGGGTCGATTTGGCTTTCGCATTTGAGAGGAGGTCCAGCGGCGAGGATTTCGAGCAGTTATTCGTACGAATCGGTGCCAAAGCTCTCGCCCGACGGGAAACGAATCGCGTTTTTAGCGGAAGCTGCGGACGGGTTCGAAGTCTTTGAGCTCCCCATCGCCGGAGGCGTGGCGAGACAAGTCACGCACGGCGCGCAGGCGTACGGGTTGTCGCAATGGTCCGGCGACCACGAGCTTTTGATTTTAACGACGCAATTTTCCGATCTCGGAAATCCGCAGTTGGCAAAAGTCGACGCTTTAACCGGGAAGGTTTCGGTGTTGCCGTTTGAAAAAGCGCACGGAGGCTCGAAAGATCCCAAAGGATGCTACCTGTTTTATCCTTTGAGACAATCGTCCTCGACGAAACGGTACGAAGGTGGCGAACAGGCGAGAATTTGGAGATGGTGCGGTGAAGGTGCCGTCGGCGCGAACGGAACCGCTTGGTCAGAGGCGAAAGAGTTGACGCCAGAATCGTGGTCCATGCGAGGCGCGTGGTCGCCGCAAACCACGGACAAGCTCGGCGGCAAGGTGTTTTTCATCAGCGACAAAACCGGCGTGGCCAACTTGTGGGTGATGAACGACGACGGCTCGAAAAAGACGCAACTGACGTTCGAGTGCGAGTTCGACGTGATGGAGTATGCCATCGACGGTACTCGCATCGTCATGCGCGTTGGCGCGGATTTGAAATCAGCGACGTTGAGCGCGGCTCAAATCGAAGGCGGCGTGATCATTTCCGAGGCGACGACGTTGAAGATTAATCTTTTATCCGAATTCCGCGAGGCGCAGCCCATGTTGCTTTCCGATCCGCTTTATGAAATGTCCGAACTCGCCATCTCAGACGATGGTATTTACGGCGCTTTTATCGTGAGAGGTCAGGTTTACTTTTCGCCGCTCGTCGCGCAACTCGGGACGAGAATCGAAAAAGTTACCCAGTACGAAGGCATGGTTCGATACAAGCACGTGCAGTTCATTCCAAATTCGCATCCGAGTGATCCAATTAAGTTGCTCGCGTTGAGCGACGCCAGTGGTGAATACGACTACGTCGTTCTGGAAAGAGACGAGGACAACGGAGTCAGCTATTGGTCGGAAGCGCAAGTCACGCAAGACGGGGCCATTCAAGGAGGTTTGTCGTATTCGCAAATTTCTCCCGATGGCACCTCGCTCGCTTTCGATGATACCAACGGCCACGTCAAGTTGGTGAATTTCACCAACACCATCGTCAACACGGAGGAGTTCCGAACGCCAATTTCGCCGGAGGATGACCCCATCGATGCCGGAGGACTCGGCGGCGCCGAGGACTTTTCTTCGGAAATGCCGCTGTTGTCGCGAATGCAAAACAGCAACGCGGACGAGGAAGAGGTGCTTGACGCGGCATCGATTTTGATCAAACGTCAACGCATGTTGGATAAACGCACGAAGAAGATGCAAGCTGGTCGAAAGTTTGTCAAGGCGGACATGCGCGCGCCAAACTTTCGAGAGACGTCGACGTCGTCGTCGTCCTCCTCTCCGAACGTGGCGTCGCTCGGTAACCCTCAGCAGCAGCAACAGAGTGCCAACGTAAACGCAAACAAGAAGAAGGTGAACAACAACAACCCTTCCTCGTCGGCGAAACTCTCCGCGTCTGATAACAATCAAGCGAACGTCCGCAACATCGTCTCTGGTTTACAACCCGAATCCGCGGGAGAATACGCCTGGTCTCCAGACGGCACTTGGCTCGCCTACGTCTCTCTCTACCAAGACACTGACTTTGAAGTTATTTATGCTTGGAACACGAAGACGAACGAACGAGTGCGCATCACGCCGCCGTCCTCGAACTCGAGATCGCCGACGTTTTCCCCGGACGGTTTGTTCCTCTACTACTTCAACGACGCGCAGTTTTCCTCCGGGTCAAATTCGCCGTACGGCTCCAGAGGGTCTGAACCGGTCTACGAAGACGGAGAAAGTTTGTACTGTTTGCCTTTGAGAGAAGGTTTGGCGTGTCCGTTCTTCTCCGGCGACGAGATGAATGCAGCGGGCACGGTGTTTGATCCTACTTTGGGGCAAAAGTACCCGACGAAAATTTCGATGAAGAACATCGAAAAGAGATCCGAGGTGGTTCCTTTTGTCGATCGCGCGAGATACGAAAGCATGTACATCATCGGTAGCGGCGCTACGATTTTGTTAAACATGTACGATTCCATGGGAAGCTATCTCATCGCTGTCGACATCATGCAAGGCTACGTTACGCCAATTTATCCGGACGCTTACGACGTTTTGGTGTCTCGCGACTTGCAAGTTGTCGTTTTGTTCACAGAAGAAGGCGTCGCGCTCATGTCTGCGCAGACCATCGCGGAAACTCCAGATCAAGATGCGATTCTCGCTCAAGCGTTGTTGTGGTTACCGCCGGAGACATGGACGGTGAAAGTCAACCCGAGAGAAGAGTGGATGCAAATGTACGACGAGGCCATGCGCACGATGCGAGACAACTTTTACGATCCGAACCTCCACGGCGTCGATTGGCCGGCTGTTACGGAACGGTATCGTCCGTTGGTAAAAAGATTGACCTCCAAGAATGAGTTACGAGACGTTCTCGAGCAAGCTTTGGGAGAATTGTCCGTCTTACACGTCTTTGTCGACGTCGAAGGCGGCGAGGCTTTTGAAAAAATTGGCATGGGACAGAGTTCGGCCTGCTTGGGCGCTAAATTTGAGCAAGTTCCTCAAGGTTTGCGCATTACGAAGATCTACGACACCTCCGAAGTGTTGATGGCCCCGAACTCACCTCTGTCGGCGATGGCTGTGGATTTGAGACCCGGCGATATCATCACTCGAATCGACGGCGTTTTGGTCAACGCTTTGTCCGATCCTCTCCCGAAACTTTTAATGGGTAAAGCGTATTCGCAAGTGCTCTTGGAAGTCATTCGCGGCCCGAGAACGAAGGAAGAGATGGCAGAGTTGGAAGAGTTGCAAGAAATGATTGAAAGCGTGCAACAATCGAGCTCGAGTTTGGGCGTCGCTCAATCAAACGCGCTCCGAAGGTCGTCCCTTTCGTCTTCTTCCATGGCATCAAAAAAGTCGCGCAGAAGCACCGCCGCGGCTCCCAGTGGCGATGGTCAACAAAACAGCCCGAAAAGAGGGATAGATTCCGGCGAGCAATATTTCAACGGCGGGACTTTGAATGCGTTCAATCCGTTGACGAATATCGCACGATCGGCTTTGAAATCGAATCGATTGGGGGCGCACTCGTCGTCGTCGAAACCCTCCAAAGACGCGGACAGTAGCAAATCATCCGACGGCGCTTCTAAAAGTTCTTCCTCGGGTAAGATGGGCGAAGAAGAGGAGGAAGAACTAGTCATGCTCGACAGAGTCGTCGTCGTTCCTCTCGACGTCGGGACGTGCTCCGCGCTTCAAAAAGCGGACGCTTTGAACAGAAGAAAAGCGAAGGTTCGCCACGACTCTAACGACACCATCGGTTACGTCTATCTCGAAGACATGGTCCAAGAAGGACCAGAAACGCATTCCATGGATGACTTTGCCAGTCAATTTTATCCGAACTTGCGAAAAGGTGGCTTGATCATTGACGTGAGAAGAAACCATGGCGGGAACATCGATACGTGGGTGTTGGAACGCTTGAGAAGAGTGGCTTGGATGTTTGAGTCCCGCCGCAGCGGCCCGGGAGAGACGACCATGCAATACTCTTTCCGAGGCAAAGTCGTCGTATTGATCGACGAAATGTCCTCTTCAGATGCGGAACTTTTTGCCGCTGGTTTCCAAACCATGAAGCTCGGTAAGGTGATTGGCGCCAGATCCTGGGGCGGCGCGGTCGGGTACTCTGGCAACCCGGAGTGCTCCTTAGTCGACGGCGGCTCGTTCACCATCCCTTCGTTTGGTCCGTACCTCGGTAACGAGTGGTTAATCGAGCAAAAAGGTGTCATCCCGGATATTCCAGTAGCAAACTTACCCATCGAATCCTTCCACGGCACGGACAAGCAACTCGACGCCGCCATCCGAGAAGTTTTGAAGGAAATCAAGGCGTCGCCGGATGTGAAAATTCCAGAGCACCCGCAGTTTCCCGTGAGAGCGTACGACAACGCGAAGTGTTTGGCGGATCAACGAGAGGAAGGAGCGAAGACCGAGTTGTAAGAACGGAGGAGGGCAGGTATTAGAAGAAGAAGAAGAAGAGAAACCGAAACCGAAACCGAAACCGAGAAGGAGAGAGAGAGAGGGAGGGAGAAGAGAATATAGAAAAGAGAAATTAAACTGCTTTAGAGCGAGAGTGAGAGAGAGAGAGGGAGATGTGCGCGTAATGTGTTCACGCGCGTTGTAATTTACTTTTGGTACCATTTATTATTATTATATGCGTGTGAATTGTATCCGTATCGTCTTCGCGCGTTTAGCGAACACCCTTTCATCCTTTAATGCTGAGTCACTCTTGTCTCCATTTTTCTTTACTTTTTCTCGGAAAAAACGCTTGAAAAACACCAGAAACTTTTATATTCATGCGCTTCGTAATGTTGACATCCTCTCCGTCGTTTACGACTCCGCCGGGTGGTTCTCGTTGTCATTCGACGACGACGACGATGGCTTTGTCGAGGACGACGAGGACGACGACTTTTGGGAGGATTAAGGCACCATCGTTATTACGCCGAGGACGACGACGACGAAACGACAACCAGTTTGACGGCTTTTTTGTCCTCCGATTCTCTTCGTGTTCTCGTTCTTTGAGGACGACGACGACGACACCGACGGGCTCGCTTCTTCTTTCTTCCCCGCGAGAAAGAGGAGGAGAACATGAGCGACGAGCGATGAGGATGCGCGTCGTCCCGTCTTCTTCGTCGTCTTCTTCTTCTTCTCGAAAAGGCGGCGATTCGGATGATGATGATTTTAACGAGAACGAGAAGGTTGCCGAAGTGAGCGAAAATTTGACCACCACCAACGAAGAAGCGTTGCGAGCGAAGATTGGACAGTTGCAAGAACGCGTGAAAGCGTTGAGGAGGACGCAATCGACGCCAAGAAAAGGAAACTTTCCCGCGACCGCCACTGCCGCGGTTTCTGTCGCGGGCGCGGCGACGACGAGGAGCGGAGGCGACGAGAGGAGAGAAGGAGAGGGCCAAGGGGCGGATGTTGAAGGAGCAGTGGATGCGGATGGGACGGGTACTTTCTGGGAAGACATTTTGCGAGCGTCCGTGAGTACGTTGGAGGATATATTCAGCGGCGCGTCGTCCTCTTCCTGGGACGAAGACGAAGACGACGTCGAAGAAGAAGAACGAGAGAAAACTTCGCTGACGGTTGGAATCGAGAAGGGTGCGGAGACCGTGGACGTGGACGGTGGAAAAAGGGAGAAGACGAGAATAGATGGTAATAGTAGCGGTAGTAGTAACAGTGTTGATATTGAGGGCAGGAAAAAGAACAAGGACAGCAGGTGGGAATGGCAAAGACAGTTTGATACTCCGAATCAGTTCATGGGGCATTTCAAGAAAGCGCCGGCAGAGAAAGGAGAAGAGAAGAGGCTCACTACCACCGCGGCAACTAGTACTACTACAACTGACTCCACCACTCCATTGATAACGACAACTACAACGACGACGACGACAAAAGAAGAAGAAGAAGAAAAAGAAGAAAAAGACTCAACGAATGCTGGGTCAAACTGGATCCCAGACGCGAGCGCGTTTCTTTCGCGTCTCCCGCTTCCGCCTTTGATCGGGAATTTGTTTTCTGGATCATCTTCATCCTCGACTGCAACGGCGACTACTTTTGCTGCTAACGCTGCTGCTGATTTAAGCATATCTGAGCAAAGTGAGGAAGTAAGCGCAGAAGACGACGAACGAATAATCGATGAACGACTTCGCGACGCGAACGTAAACGCCGTCGCGGTTGCAAACAACGCCTTGCAAAAATTAACAGCCGCTATTCAAGAGATTGACTTACAAATCGATAGAGAATCGCCGCCGCGCACGCCAAGATCACCATCATCACCACCACCACCATCAACAGCGCAAGAAGGCGGGGCTTTCATCACCGCCGAAAATCAAAGTGAAGAGGATACGTTCAACGATTTAAAGGAGGCGCTCTCCGAGGCGATTAAAAATGCAGACAAAGCAAAAGCAAAGCTTGGAGACGTCGAAGTAGCGGCAAATGACGTTTTGAAAGTGCGCGAACGCATCGAAAAGTATCGTCAAAGCGCGACGTATAAGAAGAACGTTTCGTTGACATCTTCCGAAAATGGTAAACGCGGCTTGAGTGAAAGTCAGCCGGAAAATATTCAAGCTTTGCGTCAAGCGCTCGAAGCTGCCCAGGTCAAATTAAAAGAAGCTTCAGCTTCCTCGCGTAAACAAACTGTCGTTGTTGCCAGACAAGTTTTGGTATTGAGAGAACTTTTCGAGCCAGGAGCACAAAAGTCTGCAGAGAAGAGTAGTGAGAATGACGCCGATACCGATATTCAACGAGAACAACAACAAGAGGGACTGGTAGAAACGAAAAGAATCGACGAAGGTTTGTATAGTAAAATCAACTCGGCTCGTAAAGTAGCCGAAGATGCGATTGTTGCGTCGAATATTACCGAAACTTTAGCGAAACTAACGTCGTGGCCAGGCGCAAAACTTTCGCAAATTGTGACGAGGCAACTCGAAGAGATGGCGGCGATTGATGAAGACGCAGAAGATTTTGTCGGGTCAACAACATCAACCGGTGAAACCGACAGAAGCGATAACTTGGATAGCATTCTCCAGCCTGCTTTAAGAAACATGGTTTCCTCGTCCTTATATCGAGCGTCCGAAGAAGATACGAAGAATGCTAGGATTGCTTGTTCTCTTTCCTCTTGGATTTATAATTTTCCGGACCAAACGACAAAGGATGGTTTAACTCGAAACGGTTTGACCATGTTATGGAATTCGCACGAGCACGAAGAAGCTCTTTCGGAGGATGAAATTAGTGGCAACGACAGTAAACAACAACAACAACTCGTCCAAACCTCGAGTTTTGTTGAAAATATCAACTTCACCGATGCCGACGCCGCCGACTCGGAGATGAACAACGCCATTCTTTTAGAAAATTTGAAAAAGGAAAGACACAATCGAGAAGAATCGATTCGCTTAGCTTCTGCGGCGGCGGATGAAGCCATCAAAGCGTTGGCATCGGTGAAGAGAATGCGAGAATTAAAACCTGACGATCCAAACGCGGCCGAGGCTGCAAGAAAAGCCACGGAGCTCGCTAATTTGGTTTCTCAAGAGCTCACCAGAGTTTCGGAGTCTCAGAAAACGTTGAAGAAAGAACGCTCGGCGTTGTTACGCGAAAGCGAGAAAATAAGCGAGTTACAAAAACAAAGAGCAAAATCGAAAGCGTCTTCGGAAAACGGATTACAAAAGAAAAAGAAGAAGAATGGTAATAACAAAGAAGCCGGTGAGAATGCGGTGATGCCGGTGAACTATTGCGTGGGCGTAGACAAGGAAAACGCAACGTTATGGATTGTCATCGAAGGATCGACCAACTTTGCCTCGTGGCAAACCAATTTAACTTGGACACCCACGACGTTTGAGGATAAAGAAATCAGAGTCCATCAAGGAGCGTACGCTTGCGCGCAAAGAATGTACGATCGCGTTGAAAAATTGTGTAAAGACCATTTGAAGACGTTTGGCTCTAAGAAGGCTCGGATAAAATTAACTGGTCATTCAATCGGTGGATCTCTGGCGTATTTGCTCGGTCTGATGCTCATTCTGAGAAATGGAGTTCCTCGATACGCGCTCGATGATATCTGGACGTTCGGGTCGCCGTACGTTTTCGATCGCGGTGCGGAAGATTTGATGCAAAGGATTGGGCTGCAGCGAGATTTCATTAAAGGCGTCATCATGGGAAAAGATATCGTACCTCGATCGTTTTCGTGCTATTATCCTCCGTGGACGCGTTCTATTTTGGGCTCGGCTCCCTGTCCTCGGCCGTTCAAATGCGTGAACATGCCTACGCTCTTAAACGAAGAAATGATGTACGCACCTTTGGGTGACATGTATCTTTTACAACCCGTACACGGTTCGGCGCATCCACTTTTACCAGAAGGACCGGGATTCTATAAGCTCCAAGGAGAAGAAATGTACGACATAATCGCCGCTAAAGCTCGCGAAAGTAGTTCGATATCGACGATGAGTCTAGATGCGAGTTTCGACGAAGAATCGCATTGGCTCGATGCGCAAAAAGACGAGCGTAAACTTGATTTTTACGCCGATGAAGTAGCTCAAACGCGAGGGTCAACAACAACTTCAACGACGAAGACTCTGTCTGAGAATTTAAACAAGATTGCGTGCTTAACGCAAGCGGATGCTGCATTAACGGCGTCCTTGATAATTTCCCAGATTGATGGAGAGCTTTTGAACAAAGCGAAAGAAGGCGTCGGCGGTGATCTATCGGTGATAATGCGAAAACAAACTCGAGATGCGGCGCAGAGAGTGATACTCAACACGCCACATCCACTCACAGTTTTGTCGGATCCGAGAAGTTACGGATCGCAAGGATCAATCAGTCGTCACCATAATCCGTACTCATATCAAAAAGCTTTGTCCAGAGCTGCGAAAGCTTCGGCGGGAGAAAATAAAGAATATTCATAAACACGTGAACAGTAGCAGTGAGCTTGTAAAATAAAATTTGTATGTACCAACAACAGATAATAATAGTATATTTACGCGGCTTTCGCGAATCCGACTCTAGACCCGCCGTGATCAAATACCGTGTGATACGGTCCCAAAAACACGTCACCTAGAATCCACAGAGGACCCATTGGTTTAGGAACATCTAAACCCATGAAACCGCTAATGCACGTGTTTGAGCCTTGTCCATCATCAATCTCTAAGACGTACTGTTTCGGCGTCAATTCGAAAGATTTACCGGCAATTGTAAACGAAATATTTGGCATTTCATCGATGGCGTTGCAATCGACTCCGGCTTGTCCACCCGGCTGCGCCGGGACAAAGTCACAAACCTTCTCGAGTTCATTCAAAACAACCGTACGAGTCACGTTCGCTTGCAATAACTCCTTCGCGTAATCCACGGCCATTTCACACGCCGAGCACGCAACTTTACTCTTTTTCGTTTCTTTTTCCTCCTTCTTCTTTGACGGTTTGAAAAGATCGCCCAAAAGCGAGAGACCCCCGCGAAGACTGCGATGTTTCTTTTCCTCTCTCGTCGTCATCAGTAATTTTCGAGACGTGGCCAACACCCCGGTTCGCTCACTTATTTCTTTTTCAATCGCATTTGTTTCAGCGGCAGCTGGACAGATGTTCAAACTCTCGCAGATTTGACTCGAATCGTACGTTTCGATGTCGTCCAAAAATTCTTCGCCGTAACGTTTAATGGCAATCTTACACTCTTGAATCATCAAGTTTTCGGCGCCGATTGCGTCGTTAATTTTATCGATGACGGCGGAAGGTCCGGCGAGCAACGATGTTCCTGTATCTGCAATCGCTTGATGCTTAGTAGAGGAGGAGGACGACACCGTCGTCTTGTCGTTTTTGTCGTCGATGAATGAAAACTCACCAACTTTCACGTCATCCAAATCGAATTGCCAGTAGCCTTTCTTCGTCAAATCCACCCAGACGTGCTCGCCGACGAAGTGCTTCTCGTCGACGCCACCAAAGACGAGCTCTCCACCATCAACCACACCGTCCCCGTCTTGATCTCTGTTTAACCAAAACGAAAACTGATCCTTCTCGACTTGATTTTGCGCGACGGCGTTATCAAACACCGGCGTGACCCCGTCGACGGCGATTTCCTTAAATCCCAATCCTAAGATCCCGTCAAACTTAGCGAAAAGGAACGTCAATCCCGGCTCTTTCGTCGCTTCTGCAAACGTCTGATCTTTGATTTCAATCGAATTTCCCAAACGCACCGTATCCGAGCTCAAGAACCCGCTCAACGACCCAGATCCGTATTGAATTGCAAAATCCTCACCGTTCGGCTCGTACGACCTGCTCTTCTCGCTGTCGTACTTTTCGTGCGCGTCGCAGGGAATTTGAGAAAACTTGCACTTTGACGACGGCACCCACAAATTCGAGCTCCCGGTATCGAAACACACCTGAAATTTCTGCCCTGGCGTTCCAATTTCCACCGGACCGTAATATTGCGCGTCCATGTAATTCGCGATGGGCACCGACGACGTCGCCGCCGCTCCTCCTTCTCCTCCGATCGACGACGCGTCTTCTTCAGATGATTCCATCTTCTTGTCTTCCATTAAACTCGTTTCGGCGTTTCTCGTGTACTTCTCCACCATTTGCTTCTTCTTCATCTCCGCGCCCATCGCGCGCAGCTTGGACGCTTTCATCTTCGTTTGCCAGTTTTCGCTTAGAACTTCCTCGTCCTCGTTTCCTTTCCTCAAAGGCACCTTTTTTTGTAAGGACACGCGGTGAAGCACTCCTTCCAGGACGTGACTCTTAGTACGTTGATGATGATAACGAAGACCAACATTACCACCACCAGAAAAACCATCATAAAACAGCATCAGCATCGATGCGCCTACTAAAGCGAGCGTTATCATCGTCAACGAACGAGGACGTACACGACGACGTTTGTCTTCTTCTTCTTCTTCTTTAGGGAACATGAGATGAAGAATGCTTCACCGCACAAAATTCGTGACGATGATGATGATGATGCTTTTGGTACATAAAAGATGAAAGACCGACGAAGTTTAAAACGAATAATCAGAAGACACCAAACAAAGTCTCAACGAATTCTCTTCTTCTTAGTTTTAAACGTCTTCTTCCTTTATTATTATTAAACAATGTTGAGTGATAATAAAAACGAGCGGAGAAATTATGATGGAAATTTGGCAAAAATTTTATTGTTTGACCCAAAAAACGACTCTAAAATACTACTAAAAAAACTACTAAAAAAACTACCGCTAAACTACCTCTTTCTCCTCTTTGTCTTTCTTTCGAAAACGACGTCGGTACGCGCGACGAATTTACAAGAAGAGTCGTCGTCGTCGTTTGAGGAGAAGAACAGTCTCGAGCCTTCGTGAACGGGAGAGTTCTTAGAGTTTCCGTGAGGGAAGCATAAGACCGCGCCGACTCTCGGCGCGACGGCGTTACCGACGATGACTTTTTTCTTCTGTTCTTCCCCGTTAGCATGATCATCATCATCGACGGAATAGAACGTCGTCTCGCCACCTCGAAAGGTATCGGTCAAGTAGATGAGAAACGTGAGGCGCGTCGTCCGCTGGTTTTCTTTATTATGAGTGTTGTTACCGTCGAGGAGCGCGTTCGTGTCGACGATGAATTCGTTGGTTTGTTCGTCGAGCATACCGCACGGCCAAGCGCCGTCGAGATGTCTGCGATAGACGCTCTTATCGTCGTATTTGAATATTCGAAACCGCGGGTTTATGCCGACAGGAAGCCAATAATGGTGGACAGAATTATCGTCGTCCTCGTCGTCGTCTTCGAACGCATCTTCTTCGTCGGCGTGGAAATGGTCGCGAATTCGTTGCCAAATATTTTCTACGACAGCATTATGCACGCATATTTCGCAATACTCCATCGACTCTTGGTCGTTCTCGTCGTCTTTTACGAGTCCACACGCCAAAGCGCTTTGAACGAATAACTCGCACTCTGCTTTCGCGAAAACAGACGTCAACGCGAATATCCCGGGTCCAACCGTTTGACTCAAATCGACGCGATTTACTCTCGGCGCTCGAAAGCCTGCCGGCGCGAGTATCAAAGCGTTTGGAGAGACTGGTCGAAAGAGTTTCAACGGTAAACGATTTGCCGGCCGCCGTCGACCGTCGTCCTCGCAACAGACGATGAAGCGTAAGCTATTATTGTTGTTACGCAAAGCGGCGGCGTGTATTTTTTCCTCTTCCTCTTCCTCTTCCGAACGCGCGGGTAACTCAACCCTGTTTCTAATTTCCACGCGAACTCTTTCGCGACGAGAAGAAGCATCATCATCGCTCACCATCCACGCACGAATCATTTCCCGTTTTTTCATCTCGAGACTTTTTTCGCCTCGTCTTCCCGCGCTCTTCTTCCTCGTTTTTTTCTCCTCGTCGTCGTCGTCGTCGCTGCTTTTGCGAATTAATTTCAATACCCGCCACAAAAGCTCGTCCTCTTTCTCCTCTTCGCTGCTGACGATGATGTTACCACCACCGACGCCGTTGAAACTCTTCCTCGCGAACGAACACCCTCGCACTAAATTCTCCGCGCCAATCTTCTCGATCGTCTTCTCGACGCCGCTCACGTTCTCGCCCTTTCCGCTCTCGTCAACAACGTCCTCCTCCCCGTCCTCGTTATTCTCAATCAGTAGTAACTCTGCGGCTGCGTTTGCATCTCCCGCCGCGCAAAACGTAAAATACGCGCATCGCAACGACGCGTTCGTCAAACGAAGAAGTTGATGCGTCGTCGTCGCAGTAAAAACTCGTCGACGACGACACCCTTCAACATTTTTGGTGTTCAACTGCTTGACTTTTCCCAAGAGTTTCTTCACCGCTTTCGCG
>Ga0209091_10003397_pt1 | contig 12831 bp, 10 predicted proteins | sample ArcticOcean_MG_C_6_FD_187438 | JGI IMG/M metagenome (GOLD analysis project Ga0209091, IMG submission 187438) | Marine microbial communities from western Arctic Ocean - ArcticOcean_MG_CB8_128 (SPAdes) (version 2) | ecosystem: Environmental > Aquatic > Marine > Oceanic | place: Arctic Ocean...
ACCTTGAAGCTGAAGCGGCGATACATCAGGCTCACCTAAATTAACATCTAGGCCAGAGTTGACGGCGACACCTTTGGCCCACATCAAAATATCGCTATCAGCCAAAGATAGCCAGAAGTGATTTTCATCAAGCCTTAAGAGTACGGGATCATTTAATACGCCACCATTTTCATCAGTAATAAGTACATACTTGCACTGCCCAACAGCACACTTAGAAAGGTTTCGAGGTGTAAGTAACTGTACAAATTTGGCAGCATCTGGGCCCGTTATTTCAACTTGACGCTCAACTGCTACATCACAAAGAATGGCCTCATTCACTAGATTCCAGAAGTTTTGTACTGGATTACCAAAGTCTCTAGGAATGTACATATGATTGTAGACTGAAAAGCCTTTTGCCCCCCACTTTACAGTTGCATCAAAATAAGGGGACTTACGTACTTGAGTGCCAAAACTAAATTCTTTTTTCATTATTTTTTCCATTGAAGTTAGGCCTATTAACGGTATAAATTATCGGCAGATAATACTCTTTTTGGAAAAAAATTGCTAGATTTTCCTTGTAAATTGAAGGTTAATTTATAACGTTTAATTTACGAGAAAGATCAGAAAGAATTTCCGGACCATCAGCTCTCAAAATTACAATCTCCTCAAGTCTGACACCAAACCTACCTTGAAGATAGATGCCAGGTTCAATTGAAAATACCATTCCTTCATCAAGAATTACCTCGGATGTTGCAGTTATATAAGGTGGCTCGTGAATGTCAATACCAAGCCCATGACCTAAGCGGTGAACAAAGAATTCCCCATAACCTGCTTCAGTAATGACATCTCTGGCAGCAGCATCAACATCTTTTGCCATCACGCCTGGTTTTGCAGTAGCCATGGCGGCTTGAACAGCACGCTCAACGAGTGCATGAATCTCTAGATAGCCTTCTGGCGGCTCACCAAGCACTGACATTCGAGTCATGTCACTTGGGAAAGTTCCTTTTCTTCCACCAATATCTATCAAGACGGCATCTCCATACTCAACTTTTCTATCACCAGTATGGTGATGAGGGAATGCTCCATTTGGCCCTGAGCCTACAATGCAAAATTGAGGTTTGGCGCCTTCTGAGATAAAGTGATTGTTTATTGCTTCTCCAATTTCAAGTTCAGTTACACCCTCCTTTATTGCGGCAAACCCAGCCTGCATAGCGCGATCATCGATTAATGCATTTTCTTTAAGGTTGATAAACTCTGTCTGATCTTTTCGCATTCTTAAGGCGCCAATTGTTGATCCAGTAAATTCATAGGTTGGATTTGACAGTGCCTCAATAACAATTAAAGCAAAGTGGGAGCGCATCGCCTCATCAATAACAATATGTTTGGCATTTGAAGACCCAGTAAAAGATAGCGCATTTAAAAGTGCCTGGTCTGGCCCATCTGCATCACTCCAAGCATGCATTGTGATACTTGTTTTTTCTTTCATTCCCTCTTCATTAACTGATGGCATTAAGAATGTTTCTTTTTCTTTACCTATTAGAAGCATGCACGGTCTTTCATCAGGATAAGGGTTAAAGCCTATTAACCACCTCATATGAGTACCTGGTCCAAGAACAACTAAGTCGACGTTATTCTCCTTCATTCGATCGCGTAAAGAGTTTATTTTATGTTGCATAAGCTTTTCTATTTAAGCATCCATCATTCCATATACTTCTCTAGCTACTTCCATTGTTATAAGCTCATTTTTGAGATCTTCCTTTATGAGGTCTTGGTTTCGAGATTTAGGATCACCTAGTCCACCACCATTTCCCGTAACAACTCTAATAACATCATTCTTACTAAGATTTAAGCCAGATACAAAGGCAAACCTTTCACTCTTCCCTTTAAGGGGAAGATATTCAACGTAGTTTGATGAGCCCTCATTGCCACCATCAAGAGACCAAGCTGGAAATTTTGATCTTGTGTATCCAGCTGTTAAATATCCATCTTCAGCTCGAATACGGTAATCCATAACAATACCTCTGCCACCAGTATACTTTCCTTCTCCTCCAGGCCCAGTATTAAGAGACATTTGATCAACCCAGAGACCATTTCTTGCTTCATTTATTTCTGCAGGACAGTTGTAGGTCTCACCATGAAAGCCACAAAACATTGCATTGTTGCCATCAGCTCCCTCACGACCACCCCAGCCTCCAACTTGAGCTTCAACAATAGTGTATTGTTTTCCAGTGTCTGGATGAGTGCCACCTATAAAGGTTCCACATACTGAGGCAAAATGACCTGCTGATAATCTTTCGGGCATAAATTTAGCTAAACAGCGCCACATTAAGTCATAAACCCTTAATTCAACTTCATAATAGAAGCCAAGTGGAGCAGGCTCTTGCGCATCAAATACAGTTCCAGGCTCAGTAATGAGCTCTATAGGTCGAAAAGAACCTCCGTTACAAGGCGAATAAGGGTCGGTCATAGATTTAAAAATCATCTGTGCAGCAATCATTACTCCGTCTCTTGTTGAATTAACTGGAGAAGCTAGTTGTTTAGGGTTATCCCTTAAGTCAACGGTAAAAAGGTCATCACTAATTGTAATTTTTACATTATAAAAACTACCATCATCTTGCTCTTCTGATAGCTCAAATTCACCGTTAGTAAGTTTTGATAATTCTCTGCGAGATCCTTTTTCACCAAAATCCATAAACTCTATCATTGCTCTTTCAAAGACGTCAGCCCCATATTTTTTTGCCAGCTCTTGAAGTCTTTTTGCACCAATCCTAACTGCAGCAATTTGCGCCCAAACATCACCATAAATTGTATCTGGCATTCTTGAATTAACTATCAAAATATCCATAACAGATTGGATGGTTTCACCTTTACTTATAACCTTAATTGCAGGAAGTCTTATTCCTTCTTGAAATATTTCAGTAGCGTCGCCAGTAAGTGATCCAGGAGCCATTCCACCTACATCAGAATTGTGAGCAATGTCTGCAGTCCAGGCTATTAGTTTTCCATCAGAGAAGACAGGCATTGCAAGAACGATATCGTTTAAGTGAGTAACACCACCATAATATGGGTCGTTCGTCATAAAGATATCACCTTCTTGAATGTCACCAGTTTTGTTATATTTTTGCAATATAACTTTTACTGCCTTATCTAGTACACCAATAAAAGCTGGAATTCCAGCACCAGATGCAGCAATTTCTCCTTCTGCATCCATTATTCCAGTTCCCATATCCAAAACTTCATAGATAATTGAGCTCATGGCTGTTTTACGAATAGATGCAAACATCTCATCTGCCGTAGCCTGAAGAGAGCTCTGAATAATTTCTAGAGTTATAGGGTCATATTCTATATTTTTTTTCATTTTTTCTCCTTAGCGTAGCTAATAGCTACTATAACTATAATTCAATATGTATATTTGAATAACCATCAATATACACTTTATTTTCTGGATGGACAACAGTAGTTGAGCCTGAGTCTTCAATTATTGCAGGACCAAAAAACTCCATTCCTGGTTCAAGTTTCTCTCCATCATACAGGGCTGCCTTATGGATTCCTTCAAGTGCATAATCAACCTCTCTCTCACCTTTTCTAGCATCTGCTTCAATAGCTTCACTGTTTGGCATTTCTATCATTGTAAGTTTGCCTACTTCAGATGTCGCAACAACATGAATCCCAACAAGCTCAACTGGCATGTCAAGTCGATAAGTATATTCATGCTCATAAGTTTCATGAAATACATTCTCTATTTCCGCAATCTGCTGGTCTGATATTAAACCAGTTGAAAGTGGAACTTCTGTTGTGTGTTCCTGATTCTTGTATCTAAAATTACCATAACGCGTGAATTTAATATTTGTCTCCTCTATCCCCTCTGATTTAAATTGAGACATTGCTTGTGACTCAACTTTAGAAAAAGCTGATTCAATGTCTGCACCTGCGCCTTCAATTAGATCAGCAAGGTGTGTAATAAAGTAATCACGTCTTAAGTCGGACATCATCATTCCCCATGCAGAAAATACAGAAGCAGCAGCAGGGATAACAACCTTCTTAACACCAAGTTCCTGTGCTAATGATACTGCATGCATTCCACCTCCTCCTCCAAATGCAACCAATACAAAATCACGAGGATCAAAACCTCTATTAAGCGATACTAGTTTTAAGGCATTAATCATATTATTATTTGCAATTCTTATAATCCCTCTTGCAGCTTCAGTTGATGAAACACCTAATCCTTTTCCAACCTTATCTAGAGAGGATTCAGCAGAATCCATATCTGCTTTAATAGAGCCCCCACAAAAGTAGTCTTCATTTATGCGACCAAGTTTTAAGTTAGCATCTGTAGTTGTTGCTTGATCTCCACCTTTGCCATATGCTGCTGGACCAGGAATAGCACCAGCTGATTGAGGGCCCACATGAAGCTTATTAAAGTCATCAACCCAAGCAATAGAGCCACCACCATTTCCAATTTCAACCAGATCTACTACTGGAACCATAATTGGATACCCAGCACTTTTTTCATCCCTCTCTATCCAGTAATTAGTCATGATTTTGACTTTTCCATTTTCAATTAGAGAACATTTAGCAGTTGTTCCTCCAATATCTAAAGCAATAACATTTGGCTCATTAATTAATTTTCCAAGTTCTGCGGCCCCCCAAAATCCTGAGGCTGGGCCAGATTCAACCATTGTTATCGGAATCTTAGATACTGATTCTAAAGAGTCCACGCCGCAATTAGACTGCATAATATAAGGGCTTCCTTTGAATCCTTTTTGGTTTAATCCAGTTGCAAGCTGTCTTAAATATTTTTCTGCAGCTGGCTGAACATAAGCAGAAAGAACAGCAGTGCTAGTTCTTTCATACTCTCTCCACTCTCTTGTAATTTGGTGAGATGCAACTACAGCAACTTCAGGCCATAATTTTTTCACCTCTTTCATAACAATCTCTTCATGAGAAAAGTTTGCATAGCTATGTAAAAAACAAATAGCAACTGCTTCAACCCCTTCTGATTTGAAATCATTCAAAATACTTGGCAATAACTCCATATCTAGAGGCTCACTTTCTTCGCCCTTATAACTAATTCGACCAGGTAGTTCCTTTCGAAGATATCGAGGAACAAATGGCTCAGGTTTTTGGTAGTGTAAATTAAAAAAGTCAGGCCGATTTCCACGAGCTATTTCGAGACTATCACGAAAACCCTTGGTGGTAATTAATCCAACTTTAACACCCTTTCTTTCAGTAAGCGAATTAATAATAACTGTCGTACCATGAGCTAGAAAGTCGATTTCAGAGGGATCTACGTTTCCTTTTTCTAGGACATTTAAAACACCTGTTTCAAAGTCTGGTGGGGTTGTATCAGATTTTGCAGTAATGACTGAGTGCTGGCCAGTATTAATATCTGTTTCAAAGCAAACTAGATCAGTAAAAGTACCACCAACATCTGTTGCAACCCTAATTGTTGATTTTTTCATAATATTTCTCTTATTTTTTTTTAAGGAGGTTTAGCAAAAAGCACGTAATAGCTGGAAGCTTAATTTTTTCCAGCTCTTTAATTTTTTTTGTACTAAAGTAATTTTTTTCATCAAGACAGTTAACTGTGCCCAATAATTTTCCATCTACAATAATTGGCATATTGCATACAGATTCACAGCCTAGACTTTGTATTAATTTAAAATCTGAAAAAACCTTGGCAATGTCATCAATATTATTAGCTACAAAAGACTTATGACTATCTAAAACAGTTTCAGTCCATGGTGATTTTTCAATTGGCTTAATTCCAGAGACTGGGTATTCAATTGGCATATTTGAATAAACTCTTTGAGCAACAGCATTTGGAATATCAAATGTCGTGAGAGTAAAAAGTTTGATGCCTACTATCTTATTAACTGATTCATAGAGTTTACTAAAGACATCTTGAGGATGAGTATTTTCCCTTGATAAAGAATCTAATAATTCTGAATAATCACTCATTAATAGCCCTCTATTAACTATGCCTAGTATGGATATTAAGATCCATACTTTGATCTTTTGAAAAAATTAGATTTCCACGGCAGTCAAAAATTCCAGGAATTTCCTTATTAATTTCATTATCTCCAAAGACATTCATAGTACAAACATGAAGGAGAGTTGTTACTTTGTCAGTATGATTCCATGCTGAATGACTTTTAGACGAGTCGAAATGGAGTGAGTCCCCTGTTTCTAGAATATTCACCTTACCATCAATATAAATAGTAATCGCACCTGCTAGTATATAAAAAAATTCTTCACCTTCATGGCTTACAGACTCTGTTTTATAGCCAGGTAATTCATGAATGATTACGCTATTAAGGGTATGCCCAGGGAATGAATCTGATAAGCGCTCATATTGAAGTCCGTTATCATTGATTGTGTAAACGTCACGTTCTTTATGGCGGGTTATTGGCGATTTACTTTTTGGTTGGCTAAGAAAATTAGAAACATCAGATTTAAGGAAATGAGCAATAGCTGTTAATGATGTGAGTGATGGTGAGGTAAGTCCTCTTTCAACTTGAGAAATAAATCCTATAGAAAGGCCACATGCGATAGCCACTTCTTTCATCGATAGCTTAAGCTCTTTGCGACGAAACCTTAACCGATCTCCTAGGCTATTTTCTGGGTCTTCTTGAATTACTATAGAGTTTTTTTCCATATTGTTGTTTTTGTTAAAGTTTTAGTACAGGTAAAATATATTAACATACTTTTATTCAAATTATTAATTTAGAACAAAAAATTATATAGAAATTTAGTATAACTAAAATAAATTAGTTAATCTTAAAAAAGTATGTTAATATTAATTTCTAGTTAATAAGTTAATTAGGATTATTTTTTTATAGGAGAGTAATAGTATGAATCTTAAATTTAGCAAAAAACCATTAGGTTTAATTGCATCAATGTTCCTTGCATTTTTATTTGCTTTTAGCTCTAATGCTGTCTATGCAAAGAGTTATGAGGTAGCTTATCTATCTGCTAGTTCTGCAAATACATGGCTTGGAGCTTCAGTTAAAACAATGGAAGCTGTAGCAGCAGCTAATGATATTAATATCACAGAGTTCGATGGGCAGTTTGACCCAGCAAAGCAAAATGCTCAGCTTCAAGACATAATTGCATCTGGTAAGTACCAGGGCATTATTGTTTGTGCAGCTTATGGTGTGGGAATGATTCCTGATCTTGAAGAAGCAATAGCTGCGGGCATTGAAATTGTAGTTCTTAATCAGATTGTTGGCTCTGACTTAACTACGTCAGATCCTCAGGTTGATGGAATTGCAGCATCTGTCTTAGCTTCACCTTATCGTTCAGGTACCCGTCATGGAGAGTTGACTGTTCAAGCTTGTGAAGGTGATGACAATTGTGAAGTTGTATTTATATATGGAATCAAAGGAATTCCAATTGATGATGCAATAAGACAAGGTTTTGATGATGTCATTTCTCAACATCCTTCAATTAAAGTTGTTGCTGAAGGTGAAGGAAAGTATCTTGGGCCTGAGGGCGGTATAACTGCTACACAAGATATCCTTAGCATGAATAAGTCGTTTGATGTCATGGTCGGTGCTGACCAATCAATTCAGGGAGCAGCAATTGTTCTAGCTGATGAGGGAATGACTGGTCAAATTAAGCTAATTGGTTTGGGTGGATCTGCACCAGCAATTGCTGGCATTAAGGATGGTTCATGGTATGGTGGAGTCTATGGTGCCCCAGGAGATGAGGGAACATATGCAATGGAAGCAATGGTTGATGCATTGAAAAATGGCGTTGATCAGGGTGGAATTGATCCGCTTTCTAGTGCACCTGATAATGGCATAATTACGTCTGAGAATGTCTCTAAATTTTCAGCACAGTGGGACGGTTAATATATAACTCTAAAGCCCTTGGTAGGAATAATTTCTACTAAGGGCTTTATCTTTCTTAATAGTAACAAATACTAATCTTAATTTTTACTATAAGAAGATAAGTAAACCTTAAAAATCATGAACACTAATAATTCTACAATAAAAATAATGTATTTAAACCCTGTAGGGTTTGATGCTTATGATGCATTTTTTGCTGAAATGATAAAAAAGCATAAGTTTCCAAATTCAGAAATCCACGTAGCTTCACTAACTTCATCAGTAGGGTTAATGGATAATCTTGAGTACAGAACCTATAATGCACTTATTGCTTCAGATCTTATTAAGGCAACAAGACAAGCATCAATCGAAGGGTTCGATGCGCTAATCATTGGATGTTTTTACGATCCGTTCTTGCTTGACTCTAGAGAAATCTCTGGCGACATGATTGTTGTTGGGCCATGCCATTCTTCGATTGAAATTGCATTAAAACTCTCTAACTCTTTCTCTGTTATTATAGGACAAAAAAAATGGCAGCATGAAATGCAATCGACAATAATAGAATATGGTTTTGGAGATCATCTAGCCTCATTTAGAGATGTTGCAATGACTGTTTCTGAGTTTCAAGTAGATCATGGGCTTACAGAGAAAAAGTTAATGGAAGCTGCTCGTCTTGCAATTGAGGAGGACGGTGCTGAGTCTATAATATTAGGCTGCACATTAGAATTTGGTTTCTTTGAAAAAATTCAAAATGAATTTAATATTCCAGTCATAGATCCATCATTGGCAGCATTAAAACAAGCAGAGCAATCTGCTATATTAAAAAATCAATTTGGCTGGAAACCCTCAAGACATTGGAGTACTGAGGCTCCACCTGAACATGATATTAGTCGCTTTGGCTTGTTTAAAGAAGACTATCATTTTGGAAACCGTATAATTGTTAAATAAGTATTAAATCCCGTGGAAAAATCCAATAGTAATTCCAATATTCTTGTCAGTCTTGAGAGTGCTAATAAGAGTTTTGGTGCAACAAATGCATTAATCAACTGTTCTGTTTCTTTTGAGACAGGAAAGATACATGCCCTAGTAGGGGAAAATGGAGCTGGCAAGTCTACTTTAGGTAAGCTAATTTTGGGTGTTCATAGCCATGACTCAGGAATAATAAAAGTCGATGGTAATGAGGTTTTTTTATCATCACCAAGAGATGCAGTAAAACATGGCTTAGTTGGAATTTCACAAGAGTTATCGTTATTACCAGATCGAACAGTAGTCGATAATATTGCTATAGGGAGAGAAACAACTATAGGTCCATTTGTTTCAAGTAAGAAGACACTAGAAAAAGTTTTAACTGTTATGGAAAAGTATGATCTCTATATAGACCCAACAAGACTTGTAGGGTCATTATCAGTTGCAGATCAACAAAAAGTTGAGATTCTTAGGGCGCTTAATACTAATGCTCGATTAATAGTTTTTGATGAGCCAACTGCTCGTTTAGCAAGTCACCAGGCTGAACAGCTTCATGATTTGGTACGTTCTTTAGCAAAGTCTGGCACTACAGTAGTTTATATCTCTCATTTTCTTGAAGAAGTATTAAAAATTTCAGATACTATTTCTTTATTAAGAAATGGTAAAAAGGTAAGGACTGAGCCAACATCTAAAGAAACTAAAAATAGTCTTATTGAGGGAATGACTGGAAGAGGTGTTGGTAACTTGTTCCCAAAAAAACCCAAAATAGACAATAGTAATGAGGTTCTTTTAAGAGTAAGTAATCTTTCTCGCAAAAATGAATTTAAAGATATTTCATTTGAAATAAAAAAAGGTGAAATTCTAGGTATTGCAGGACTAGTTGGCTCTGGTCGCAGCGAGTTAGCGCATGCTATATATGGAAATAGAGCGCCCGATAGTGGCTCTATAGAATTGTATGGTAAAGAATTTTTAATAAAGGATGTTGCACACTCAATAAAAAGTGGGATGGCAATGGTTCCAGAGTCTAGAAGAGATCAAGGGCTTCTATTGGAGCGTTCTTTATTAGAAAATACATCATTACCATATTTAGAAAAATTTACCTCTTGGCTTTATGGATTAAATAAGGATGAAGAATTTAGTGAGGTAGATGCAAGTTGTGTGGCAACAATGATTAAGCATAGTGGCTTAGATAAAGAGGTCCAATACTTATCGGGGGGCAATCAACAAAAGGTTTTATTTGCTAGAGCTGCAATGAACAAGCCTAAATTGCTTATAGCAGACGAACCAACTCGTGGTGTTGACATTGGGGCTAAACAAGTAATTTATGAGCTAATATCCCAGTTATCAAAAGTAGGTGAGGCAGTTTTATTAATCTCTTCAGAAGTTGAAGAGATTATTGGCCTAGCACACAGAACATTAGTCATGTCCCGTGGCAAAGTAGTCGCTGAACTAAAGGGAAGTCAAATAACAAAGTCTGCAATTATGGAGGCCGCTTTTAAGCAGGATTAATAATATGAAAACCGCATTAGAGTATTCAAAAAAACACGGCATCGCCATAATCACTATTTTGCTTTTTATTATTTTAGCAGTAACAACTGACGGGTTTTTTAGCGAGAGAAACCTTAGAAATATTCTGGATCAACAGTCAACAATTCTTATTGCTGCTTCATTTATGACAATTGTCATCATATCAGGTAATTTTGATATCTCTGTTTCTTCCATTTTTGTTGTATCACCATTGTTTGCTTTGTTTGTTGAAAATGCAACGGGAAACATATTTTTAGCACTTATAGCGGGCGTTGGGATTGGACTTGCGATGGGTGCATTTAATGCTATTGTAGTTACCTATTTTAAGGTTAATTCATTTATAGCTACTCTCGCAACCTCTTTTATGTTTTTTGGGCTGGGTTATCTAATTAGTGATAGGTCTTTGATGAGGCCAATGGGAGATGCTTATCAGCAAGTTGCCCGTACTAAATTTTTTGATATTACCTCTGCAACCTGGCTAGCATTTATAGTTGTGATTATTGCAAGCATAATCCTAACACGAACAAGATTTGGCCGAAATGTTTTTGCAACTGGGGGTAATCAGGAGGCAGCTCGCCTAGCAGGTGTTAATGTTTCAAGGGTTCAAGCTGCAACTTTTATTTTGCTTGGAGGTGCTGCTGCATTAGCAGGTATTGTAAGCTCTTCAAGGTCTATGTCCGCGCAACCATCGGATGATTTCAGTTTTGTGTTTTCAGTTTTAACTGCTGTAATTGTTGGAGGTACTTCAATTGCTGGAGGTAAGGGCGCCATTTGGAGAACTGTGGCTGCAGCTTTCTTTTTAGCGTTCATGAGCAATGGATTTAATTTGAATCAAATCGATCCATTATGGCAAAGAATAATACTGGGACTTGTAATTGTTATTGCAGTTGCAATTGATTCATGGTCACAACGGAAAAATGGTTAAATAATATGAAAAAAAGCTGGAGAATATAAATGATTAGAGTTGGTGTTGATGTCGGTGGAACAAATACTGATGCGGTAGTAATGGAGGGAGAAAAATTTCTTGGTGGTGCAAAAAGTCCAACTACATCTGACATATTGACAGGGGTTGAAAATGCAATTAAGTCTGCACTGAGAGAGGCAAATACTACTTCTGATAATGTTGATGTTTTAATTATCGGAACTACCCACTTCGTGAATGCTTTAATTCAAAGAACAAAGCTTGCACCAACTGGATTAATCAGGATGTGTTTACCATCAGGATCTTCAATCCTTCCTTTTACTGACTGGCCAAAATCCCTCATTAATGGCATGAAGGGCTCTTATAAGCTGATTAAAGGTGGCTATGAAATGACTGGGAATGAAATATCTCAACTTGACCATGATGAGCTTATAAGCGCGGCTAAAGAGTTAAGTGATAAAGGCTGTAAGCAAATTGCAATTAGTTCAGTCTTTGCAACTGTTAGAGATGATATGGAAAAGGAAGCATTAGAAGTTTTAACTAAAGCAATCCCAAGTCTTAGTATTACTCTTAGTAAAAGTATAGGCGGTATGGGATTACTAGAAAGGGAGAATGCTGCAATTATAAATGCCTCATTGAAGCCACTTGCAGAAGAAGTTGTAGACTCCTTTAAGCTTCTCCAGAAAAGTTTAAATCTCTCATGCCCAATGTTTTTTACCCGTAATGATGGAACGTTAATTGAGGCAAAAGAGGTCATTGAGCTTCCCGTACTTACTTTTGCTTGTGGCCCAACTAATTCAATGCGAGGTGCTGCGTTTCTGTCGGGTTTGCAAGATGCCTTAGTGGTCGATATAGGCGGAACCACGACAGATGTTGGAGAAGTAAAAGATGGCTTTCCAAGGCTGGCTGGCACTTCTGTTATGGTAGCCGATGTCCGAACTAATTTTGCAATGCCTGATGTAATTAGCATTGGGCTAGGTGGTGGATCTGTTGTTGGCCTTAATGAGCCTTTGACTATTGGGCCAGTTTCTGTTGGACATGAGCTTCTACAAAAAGCTAAAGTATTTGGTGGCGATACATTAACTGCAACTGACCTTGCTGTTGCCTCAGGGCGATGTCAAATTGGAAATAAAGCCCCACCATCAATAAGCTCTCTTGAAAAACTTATTGAAATATTAGACAAGATGGTTTCTGAACAAGTTGCAAGAGCTAGAACAAGTGGTAAGGTTATACCTGTTATAGCCGTTGGCGGTGGAAGCGTAATGATGCCCTCTAAGGTTGATGGGTTAGAAGTTGTAATCCCCAAAAATAATGACCTTGCTAATGCAGTAGGTGCAGCAATCGCCCAAGTTAGTGGACAGGTCTCTCGCATAGTATTGCTAAATGATGAGGTCAATCGTGATAGCGCAATAGAGGAAGTAACAGCTGAGGCTACTAGTCTTGCAGTCAAAAGACATGCTGATCCTAAGTCTATTTCGGTTTTAACAATTTCAGATATGCCTCTTTCATACTTGCCAGGCAATAACTTATTAATCAATGTGACTGTAGTTGGTGACCTTTCAATGGAGGACTTCTAATGAGTATTAAAAAACTATCTTCTGTAGA
>Ga0209091_10003398_pt1 | contig 12825 bp, 13 predicted proteins | sample ArcticOcean_MG_C_6_FD_187438 | JGI IMG/M metagenome (GOLD analysis project Ga0209091, IMG submission 187438) | Marine microbial communities from western Arctic Ocean - ArcticOcean_MG_CB8_128 (SPAdes) (version 2) | ecosystem: Environmental > Aquatic > Marine > Oceanic | place: Arctic Ocean...
TCCAGAAGCGCTTTCAGAATATTCATCTACATTTTGACTAGGAGTATTTTGCACATCATAATTTAGCCAGTACCAATGGTTAACCTGAGAGTTTGCTACTTCGCTAAATGGACTATTACCTCTTGAAGAATTAACATTTGATTTACAAGGTCTTAAATGATGCATGTCTGATTTCATAGGAGATCCTGAAGCGCCCATACTTTGTGGCCAAACATGTTCGCAGTCGATTCCATTTTCATATAGATGAGTACTAGGGTCAACACCATTAGGCAATGTTACAGCGTAGTTTGTGTAAACTCCTTTTACTTGTCCATTCATTTTATCTACTTCTCCATACAATACATCTCTCGCATTAGCATAGCTCATTACATTAGAGGTTTTATAATTATTAACTAGATAATTAATAAGAGTTTGTTCAGAAAGCCCTTCTCCAATAATATCTTGAGAAAATAACTGCGTTATAGAGAATAATATAATGAAATAATACCTCATTTATATACCGTATGCAAATCCAATTGTTAAACCTGGGAAGCTTTCCATTTTATCGTTATCCATGATAAATGTATATTTTGCATTTATAAAAGTATTTAGCATTAACAGCTTTGCTTGTAAACTAGCTTGAATATGTAGTCCTTGTGCTTTCGTTGAATGTTTATCTATTTTATCCATAATATCACCAAGACCAATAGTCTCAAAATCAAATCCGGCATATAAATTCTCAAAATCAATTGCACCAGTTATATCAGTTAATAAATCAATTGATGGGATAGTTGAATTATGTTGATTAATTCCGCCACCTAAATATATAGACGCTTTAGCTAAGAAAGGTATTGATAGCCCTAACATTTTTTTTCTCACAGTTAAATAATCTGATGTTCTATAAGAAGCCATCTCGCCGTCAATTTTACCCGTTTCCATATAATCTAAAGTCGCATTCATTAATTGAACCCTTACCTCTCTACTATACTCAACAGCCCAGCCATTTGGCAGAGCATCAAAGTAGACAAAGAAATTAAAACCATTTTCTAAACCATCAGAAACAGATGTTAGAACAATAGTATTATCAGGATCTGTTTCTGTAACAGTGCCTGTATCATAAATATTAGCAAGACCTGAAAATCCTATACCCCCTAAAGGAAAAATTAGTCCTACTACCATTAACATTAAAAATTTATTTTTCATAAGTCCCCCTTTTTAAAATAGTAAATAATACTTTATATTACTTCAGATAATATAAGGATAAACTTCTCTTTAAATATATGATTTTCAACACAACAGAAATTTTCAAAGAATATCCATGGTTATTAAAGAAAAATTTACCCATGATTATATCATCTAATTATGATGGTTTAATCTGTGCGTCTTTATTAAAACATCATTTAAATTGGAATCTAGTAGGGTACTATAATCATGAATCACTGTGGGTGTCTAAAGAGGCTCAGGAAAGAAAAAAAGATATTATCTGGGTAGATTTAAATATTCTTCCTAAAAATGGCAAAGCCATTGGAGGTCATATAATTTCTGTTGATGGGTTTATTCCAAAAGGTTTTGAAACTTCATGTAATCCAAATATTTTAAATAAATTAACTTCAGAAAGTTTCTCATCTAAATTTCCATTCTCTACTTTAATTTTTCTATTATGGCTATATAAAATTGATTATTCAGATGACAAAATAGCAAAAATGTTAATATTAAATAGTGATGATTCATGGTTAAAATGGCAACATTATAGAAAAAATTGTAATGATTGGCTTAAAAAATTACCAGATTATAATTGGAAGCGTTTACTGACTAATGTTAATTCTAAATTATTTGATAAGCTAATGAGTGATGTTCTATATCCAGAATTATTTCAATTATCATCTTTTAAGAAAACTAAGAAACTAAATAGTAATTTTTTAAATATTAACAATAAAGAAGTGATTATTAATCCTGATTGGGATGAAGATTCAATTCAAAAAATATTTCAATTAATTACTAATCATCTGTCGTGGGTGACTCCAGAACTACCTCAGATTATTCAACGAATTGATGGGACTAAGAAAAAATGTTTATTATCAGAAGTAAAAAAAACGGGTTTGGATAAATTCATAGAACAAAATAATATTTTTTCATATGCTATAACCTCACCTAAATATTTTAGTTTCACAACATTTGGACAGACAAAAAAAAGATTAATTGATGCAAAATCTTGAATCATTAATTGATGTTTACGGTGAGCCTGATTCTTTGATAGACTCTTATGAACAGGATTCAAAAAGATATGCAATTTGGGGTTTTAATGATGTCTTTGAAGTTAACAGCAGGGGTTCTTTTTTAAACAACTCAATCATAGATGGAGATCCTTTAGCACTTTTTCAAAAAATTCTTAATGAATGGAAGCTAGATAAGAAAAATGATTTATTAGCAGCTGTTGGTTTTATTTCATATGAGTTTAAAAATATATTATATCATAATATAAAATTTAAACAAACTAATAATGATTTTCCTTTTTTATGGTTTGGAAAGCCTAAACTAATTAAAGAATACTCTATCAATATAGAATCAAAAAAAAGAAATGGAGCATTAGAATTAGTTAATGATATTATAGCTATAAATAAATACAAACAAAAAATTAAATCAATTAAGTCTCATTTGAAAAAAGGAAATGCATATCAAATTAATTTCACAGATAAAAAGTTATTTAATTCCTCTTTTTCTAATTCATACCAACTTTATGATGCTCTACGTGTCCAAGCAAAGCCTAAAGAAGGATTTTTTTTAAAAAACAATAATTTTAATATTTTGTCACTATCGCCAGAATCCTTTATTAAAGTTAAAAATGATATTATTGAAACCTTACCAATCAAAGGAACGCGCCCAAGATCAGATAACAAATTAGAAGATGATTTACTTAAATTAGAATTAAAGGATAGTTTAAAAGATAAAGCAGAACATTTAATGATTGTGGATTTATTAAGAAATGATCTAGGTAAAATATGTAAAACAGGAAGTATTCAAGTAGATAATTTATATGCAATACATTCATTTGAGACTATTCATCATATGGTCACTAAAATTACTGGAAAATTGAACCAGAAAATTTCTGAAAGTGATATTATTAATGCTCTATTCCCAGGGGGTTCTATAACGGGAGCTCCAAAAGAAAGTGCAATGAAAATCATAGATTCCTTAGAGCCTCAAGCACGCAATATATATACTGGTTCTGCTGGCTATATTTGTCCAAATGGCGATATGGCATTCAATATTTGCATACGTACTCTACTTCAAATTGGAGACTTGTATGAATACGGTGTAGGAGGAGGAATTGTGTGGGACTCAATTGCAGAAGAAGAATGGGACGAAGCTCAACAGAAAAGTAAAATTTTAAATAGTTTAATTAAAGTATGATTTCATATTATAAAAATAAATTTACAATTCATGACTCTATTGATATTAATGAGAATATTTTTAATGGTATAGGAATTTTTGAAACTATAAGATTTCATAATAAAAAATTATTATTTTTAAATGAGCATATAGATAGATTATTATCTAGTGATATTTTTAATTTTAAAAATTTAAATAAAAAAGAATTAGCACGTAATATTTTAGAAGTTATCAATCATAATAATTTAATAGATGGCCTAGTAAAAGTTATTTTTATTCCAATAGATAACTCTTGGGAAAATTTTGAATATTATATTTTCGAAAGAGAGTTACCACTTATTAATGAAGATATAGTAAAAATTATATTTTTAGCAGAGCATAAATATCCTATCTTAAGATTTAATCCATTATATAAGTCTTTATTTTATGCAGGAAATTTATTAGCAATTAGGGATGCACAAAAACAAGGAGCATTTGAACCTATATTATATAACAAAGAGTCAATAATAACAGAAGGAGCAATGAGAAATATTTTTTTTATAAAAAAGGATATTATTCATACGCCTAGTATTGATTTAGGGATATTAGAGGGTATTACTAGAATGCATATTATTAATATTGCTCAAACATTAGGTTATAAAGTCGACCATTCACATATAGATTATTCCATTATTGATAATATGGATGAAGCTTTTATCACTTCTACAGGGATTGGTATTTTACCTTGTAAATGGAATAATTGGACATCAGAGTTTAAGATTACATTAAAATTACAAAATATATACAACGAAATGATAAAAACGGAGTAAATTTAGACCATGGATATTGAAACTACTATTGACGATAGAATTAATTCACTTTCAAAAGAGTCATTACACGAAAAAATAAAACATGACTTCATCGGATTAGATACAAAATATCAAGTTTTTTCGGGTAAATTTATTAAGAGAACATATTTAGATTCCACAGCATCATCTCTAATGATGGGGGCAGCTTATAGAGCAGGAACTGAATTTTTAAAGCACTATTCTAACACACATTCTTTAATGCATTTTAGTGCTAAAATAGCGACAAAAACATATGCATGGATTCATCAAAGAATGTTAGATTTTGTTAAAGCGGACCCAGAAGAGTACACTTGTTTTTTTACTGGTTCAGGAACTACTTCTGGAATGAATAGAATTGCACGGACCTTAAATCAATATAGGCCAGATAGAGATATTGTCTTAGTATCTATAATGGAACATCATTCAAATGATTTGCCACACAGAAAGCATGGTGGCAAAGTTATGCATATTCCTGTTGATACTCATGAATCTAAAATGGGTTCAATAGACATGAATTTACTAGAAAAATATTTAAAAGAATTTTCTGATAGAGTTAATTATGTTTCTGTAACAGGAATTAGTAATGTAACTGGAATAATTAATCCCATTAATGAGGTTGCAGAATTAGCTCATAAATATGGGGCATATATTATAGTAGACGCAGCTCAATTAGCTGCTCATGTACCAATTCAAATGAGTGGTTTTTCTAATAAATTGAAAAATATTGATGCGTTAGTTTTTTCAGGGCATAAAACTTATGCCCCTGGTTCACCAGGTGTAGTAATTGCAAGAAAATCTTTTTTATCAGCAGTTGAGCCAGATGAAGTTGGTGGAGGTATGGTAGATAGGGTTTTCCCAGACAATTATTATACTACAAAAAAATTTCCAGACAGAGAAGAGGCAGGCACTCCAAACATTTTAGGTGCAATAACATTAGGTGCAGCAATACATGTTTTAGATTCAATTGGTATGGATACTGTCTTGCATGAAGATATGGAACTAACAAATTATGCAATTAATAAAATGTTGAATATGGAAGATGTTATTATTTACGGAGAAACATCAACAGAAAAATGTCCAAGAGCAGGGACAATATCGTTTAATATTAAATCTATGGATCATGGCTTAGTCGCAGCTATTTTGAATGATTATTTTAATATTGCTGTTAGAAATGAATGTTTTTGTGCGCATCCCTATGTAGAAAAAATGCTAGAAATGACTCATGGAGAAGAGATTAAGGAAGCAAAAGATAGATTAAATGAGTCTCCTTGGCATATTGAGCCATGGATGGGGATGGTGAGAGCTAGTTTTGGTATTTATAATAACAAAGAAGAAATAGATTATTTTATTAAATCATTAAAAGATATCCTTGATAATAAAGCATATTATAAAACACAATATTCAGCTATTAAAAATGGAGATTATTCTCATAAAAGTTTTCATTTTTCTAGTAAACAATATTTTACCTTAAGTGATTTTATTAATAAAGATTTATCTAATGTGTAATGCAAAATGCTAAACAAAAAATAAACGATTTAATAGCAAAAATTAATAAACATAATATTCAATATTATGCACATGACAATCCACTTATTTCTGATTTTGAATATGACGTTTTATTTAAAAAGTTACAAAAATTAGAATTAGAATATCCAGAATGTACTGTATTAGACTCTCCTACTAAACGAATAGGTACAGCCCCATTATCTAAATTTGATCAAATTGAACATAGTATTCCATTGCTTTCTTTATCTAATGCAATGAATCAAGACGAATTAGAATTATTTGATACTCAGATGAATAAAGGATTAGATAATAATAAATTTGAATATGTAGGAGAACCTAAGCTAGATGGATTAGCTGTAGAGTTAGTATATGAAAATGGATATTTCACTAAAGGCTCAACAAGAGGTAATGGATATATAGGCGAAGATATAACTGAAAATTTAAAAACTATTAAAGCAATTCCATTAAAAATAAAATCTAATCATATTATTCCAGATTTAGTAGAAATTAGAGGAGAAGTATTTATTGCTCATGATGATTTTAGAATTTTAAATAAGAAACAATTAGAAGAGGGTAAAAATATTTTTGCAAACCCTAGAAACTGTGCAGCAGGCAGCTTAAGACAACTAGACTCATCCGTAACAGCGAAAAGACCATTAAGAATTTATTGTTATGCTCCTGGATTAATTAAAGGTATAGATATCAAGTCACAAATTGATTTTTTAAAGATGTTATCAAATTGGGGCTTTCCAGTAAATCCAGAAATTAAGCTAGGAAGTGGAAAAGATTTTTTATTTTCATACTATAAACATATTGAAACAATTAGAGATTCGTTGAAATATGATATAGATGGTATTGTTTTTAAAATTAATTCATATGCACAACAAAATTTTTTAGGAGATAGAAGTCGCTCACCTAGATGGGCAATTGCTGCAAAACTTAAACCAACACAGGCAACTACTATTGTGGAAAATATTATTTTAAGTGTTGGAAGAACAGGAGCAATTACTCCTGTTGCAAAATTAACTCCTATTAATGTTGGCGGAGTAATAGTTTCAAATGCAACATTACATAATCAAGATGAGATTGATAAAAAAGATATTAGAATTGGAGATACAGTTATTGTACAAAGAGCAGGCGATGTAATCCCTGAAATAGTTAAGGTAATACAAGAAAAAAGATCTGATAGTTCATCTAAATATTCAATAGAACTATTATGTCCAAGCTGTAGTAGTAGTTTAAATAAGTTAGAGAGTGAAGTTATTTTAAGATGCTTAAATATTAATTGTCTTGCACAAATTGAAGGAAACATTATTCACTTTGTATCAAAAAATTGTATGGACATTGATGGTTTTGGAGAAAAATTAGTAATTACTTTAATTAAAAATAATTTAATAGCTAATGTAGCTGATATTTTTGAACTAAAAATAGAGTCTTTAGAGGTATTGGATAGAATGGGTTTAAAATCAGCAACAAATATTATTAATTCTATTAATTTGTCTAAGGAAACCACATTATCACGTTTTATTCATGCTTTAGGCATCAGAAATGTTGGGTATCACTTATCAAAAGTTTTAGATACAACATTTAATAGTAATATTGAAAGATTAATGAAAGCTCCATTTGAAGCACTTATATTAATAGATGAGATTGGTGATATAGTTGCAAAATCAATCACAGATTATTTCAGTGATGACTACAATATGACTATTATAAATAGAATGATTATATCAGGAGTTATTTTTAAGAAGATTATTAAAAAATCAAATCTTTTACATAATAATAGTTTTGTTATTTCAGGGACACTTCCATCTTTATCTAGGAATCAAGCAAAAGATATCATCACTGACCATGGTGGGATTATATCCTCTTCAATTTCTAAAAAAACAGACTATCTGTTGTGCGGAGAAAAGGCAGGTTCAAAATTAAATAAAGCGAAGAACTTAGGTATAAAAATTATAAATGAAACTAATTTGATGGAGATGATAAATGACTAAAATTAAAGAAATATATCCAACTGATTTAAAAAATAAAATTGATAATAAAGATGATTTTCTATTAATTGATGTTAGAGAAGATGCAGAAATTGAAATTTCAAAAATTAAGGAGTCTATTCATATACCTATGGCGGAGATTCCTAATAATATAGATAAAATAAAATCTAAAAAATTCGTTGTTGTAATGTGTAAATCTGGAGGTCGTTCCGCAAACGTATGTGAGTACCTAATTCAGAATGGATTTAAAGATGTTTATAATCTAAATGGTGGTATTATTAAATGGGCTCTTGAAATAGATTCAGATATGTCAATCTATTAAATGATATTAACTATTATATATTTTATTTTATTTATATATCTAATATATTTTATTTGGATTATAGAACCACTATTCAAAAAAGATGAAATTCATATAAGTAACTACAACCCTTTTATTTCTATTGTAATTTCAGCTAAGAATGAATCTAATAACATTCCTCTATTATTAGAAAGTCTACAAAAGCAAACCTATCCTTTAGATAAATATGAAATAATAATTGCTAATGATGGTTCTAAAGATGATACATTAACTCAATTAATACATGCCCAAAATAAAATTAGCAACCTGTTTGTCATAGACATTAAAAAAACTCCAACTAACTGGGGTTCAAAAAAATGGGCATTAAATAAATGTTTTCATAAGTCTAAGGGCGAGATAATTATTCAAACAGATGCAGATTGTATACACCCATCAGCCTGGGTATTTAATACTGTCCAAATTTTTCAAAATCAAAACATAGGTTTAGTATGTGGCGCATCTTATATAGGAAAAAAAAATATATTTTGGGACCAAATATTAAAATTTGAAAGTTTAGCACAAGAAAGTTTTACATACGCAAACGCAAAACGTAACCTCTTTTTATCTTGTACTGCTCGAAATATAGCTTTTAGAAAAAAAGTTTTTGAAGAAATAAATGGTTATGATAATATATCACATATAGATTCAGGAGATGATGATTTATTACTTCATAAAATAGTTACACTTACTGATTATGAGATAAAATTCTTAGCTAATAAAAATATTTTAGTTAGCTCAAATAGCCCTCAAACAATTAAAGAATTATTATTGCAAAGATTAAGATATGCTTCTAAAGGTATATTGTATTATAAGTTAGAAACTCCTAAAGAGGTAAAAATTATATTACCTTTTTTAATTATAGCAAATGTTGCATCTGCTTTTTCTATTATTAGTTTTATAATTTTTCAAAACTATATTTGGCTAATTCCATTTATCTTAAAAATATTTTCAGATATAATTTTAATATTAAAATATATGGAAAAATTAAATATCAGTTTTAATATAATATATTTTATAATTCTAATGGTTATCCATCCATTTTATATGATTACTTTTGGTCTTATTGCACCATTTACAAAGGTTCAATGGAAGTAAAGAAATATTACATAATTTTTCTTTATTTGTCTTATATAATTGCTAATACATCAAATTATGACATTAAATTATATAATGTATCTATGTCAAACGTTGTAATAAACACTAAAGATACAATAGTAAATAAAGATTTATTAACAAAAATAAGTTTTGAAACATCCACATATAAATTAATCTCTGCTTTTTTTAAAGTTGACAATAAATATCAAACAATAATAGATACTAATTTTAATATAAGATCGTTCCAAAAAGACACGTATCAACCTAATGTCTCCAATAAAATATTTACAGTTTATAAAAATGATAGTGTATTTTATAATAATAGTAAAATAGATATACCAAAAAATTACTTTAATATTTTTTCATTGCTTTATTATTTATCAATCATGGATTTTGAACAAATTAAATCAAATGTAAAGATAGAGAGAGAAGGGCTTCAGTATGATTGTAAAATCAAAAAAATAAAAATAGAAGATCATCTATATGAATATACATTATATTTTAAATTAGAGGATAAAGACAGAGTACCATTATTCATTCATTCTGATATATTTACATGGGCAATCTTCAAAGAAGATGCTACTAGAAAAATTATTGTAGATTCACACCTTAAAAAGATAGTTAAATGTTCTTTTAAAAATAGATGGAATAAAGTAGAAGCTTATATACAATAAAAAAAAGGCTCTTCATATGAATGAAGAGCCTTTCTACAAGTTTTCCCAAAGGAGAGATATTAATATAACCTCATTAATCCCAGGGACTTACCTTATTTTGTCGGCTTATACCAAGATACTAATAGCGCAAGCGCTACTAATCCGGCTAGACCTTGCTCACCTAAACCTGTCATAATTACACCTAAATTTGCAATCACACCAAACTGATCACCAAATAAGATTCCAATTACAATTCCTAAAGTTACTAGAACTTTAAGTAGGTCAACAAAAGTACCTATCCACTCAGTAAAGTCTGTCACTTGTTTTTTCATTTAATTCTCCTTTTTAGTTTAGGATTATTTCATGAATGAAGCTAACAGAAGTAAAGTTAGTAAGCCAGTTAAACCACCATATAAAAAAGTGTTAACTAAGCTTCCTAATCCCTCAATAGCATCCCAAGGTACACCATTTGGGCCTGTGCCAAATAAGATAGCTGCAAAAACAGATGCAACAACTAGGCCTTTGAAAAGAGCGATTAACGAACCAGCTACATCACCTATAACATTTGCCATGTTCTTCATTGTTTTTTTCTCCTTTTAGTTATTAATAAAAACTGAATAAGAATGGTAAAAGAACCATTTTTACTTATCCAGCTCGTAAATTAACAAATTTTTATAATGTAAAGCAATAACTTATTTAAAGTATTACTTTAAGTTCTAATTTCTACGAGATTGTAGTTTTGCTAATAATCTTAAAATTTCTAGGTATAGCCATATTAATGTTACTAACAAACCAAAGACCCCATACCATTCCATAAATTTTGGCGCACCTTGCTCTACGCCCTCTTCGATAAAATCAAAATCTAACACTAAATTTAATGATGCAATAATAACTACAAAAACACTAAAACCTATGCTCATTAGGCTGCTATTCATGGGGTTCATAATTGATAAACCAGAACCAAAAAAACTCATAATAAAACTAATTAGATAAACTATAAAAATTCCTGAAGTTGCAGCAAAAACGCCTAATTTAAAGTTTTCTGATGCTTTTATGATTTTTGTTTTATACGCAAATAGTAGTGATCCAAATATCCCAAACGTTAAAAAAATTGCTTGTTGGACAATACCAGAATAAGGAAATTGTTCCATATAAATATGCGAAATACCCCCAAGCGCTAGGCCTTCAAACGCAGCATATAATGGCACTGTGTAGGGTGCCCACTCTTTTTTAAAAATAGTAGTAATAGCTAAAATGAGACCTACAATAAAGCCTATCATTACATAACTAATGTCACCATTTGAGTAAGTATAGTAGGCAGTAGATAATAAAATCATTAAGCTTAATATTGTTTTGTTAACGGTTCCCTCTAATGTCATTCTCTCTGTTGAGGTAGTTTCAAAATTTTTAAAAGTATTTTTTGATAAAGCTGGATTACCACTTCTAAATGAAAGGTGTCTATTCATATTTACTCCATTTTTTTAATTTATATATGATTAAGTATTGATATAATTAATGATTTAAAATTTTTATTATATTTTATAGAATTACTTAAGACAATATCATGATTTAACGTATCATCTGTTAGACCAACTGCATAATTTGACATTAATGATAATACTAAAGTTTCCATTTTGAGAGAGCTAGCCATCATAACTTCTGGTACAGTAGACATGCCAACAGAATTGACTCCATTAGATTTCATATCTTGTATTTCTGCTTTAGTTTCATACGAAGGCCCAAGGACCCAACCATAGTTGCCTAATTTTAAATTTTTATTAATTGATAAACTTAGATTAATTAAATCTTGATTATAAAATTTATTTCCTTTTTCTAATTTAGGATTATCGCTATTATATCTAAAAGTAAAATCATAATGGCCATTGACTATCATAATATCACCTAAATTCCAATTAGTATTAAGGCACCCCGCTGAATTAGTTAAAATTAATTTTTTACAACCTAAACTATTTATCACTTTTATTGGGAGACCAACTTCATCAATCGTAAATCCTTCATAATAATGAAATCTACCAACTGCTATCAAAATATTTTTTCCTTTAAATTTTCCAAAAACAAATTTTCCATCATGACCTTTAACTGTAGTTTGATAATATTCAGGGATATTTTTATAATCAATAATAAGAGTATCAGTTAAAATATTATATATATCAGCAAGCCCTGAACCAGTAACTATTGCTACGTCAATAGATTTCTTGATTTTATTTCTAATATATTTTATTATGTTATCCATTTAATTTTCCTTAATTGCTAGTTGACCACATCCTGCATCAATATCGACACCATTGCTCCATCGCACCAATACTTTAAAACCTTTTTGGACTGCTTTTAGAGTATCAACAAAATTATTAATTGTACTATTAGAAGGACGTTTGTATTCTGTGCCAATTTCATTAAAAGGGATAATATTTAATTTACATGATGAATTTTTTAATAGACTTGCTAATTCATGCGCATCAGATACAGAATCATTTATTTTATCAATTAACACATATTCAAATGTTATTTTTTTTCTATTTAATTTATTATAAACTTTAGATGAAGCAATTAAATCTTCTATAGGCCATTTACGGTTAATAGGCATTATTTTTTCTCTTATTGCATTATTCGCTCCATTTAATGAGATTGCTAAATTATATGGAATTTTATCATTAATCCATTGGTCTATTTTTGGTAATATTCCAGCAGTGGATATTGTGATTCTATTACTTCCAAAATTTAACGCCTTAGAATCATGGATTAAATCTGCTGCTTTAATTACATTTTTATAATTTAAAAAAGGTTCGCCCATTCCCATAAAAACAATATTTGTTATTGGGTTTTTAATATTCTTTTTAATAAATAATAATTGGTCTATTATTTCACCAGAGCTTAAATTTTTTTTGAACCCCATTTTACCTGTAGCGCAAAAATCACAATCGACAGCACAACCTACTTGTGATGATAAACAAATGGTGTGTCTATCGTTTTCAATCATGCTAACAGACTCTATTAAGTGATTTGATTGTGTTTGGAATAAA
>Ga0209091_10003399_pt1 | contig 12824 bp, 7 predicted proteins | sample ArcticOcean_MG_C_6_FD_187438 | JGI IMG/M metagenome (GOLD analysis project Ga0209091, IMG submission 187438) | Marine microbial communities from western Arctic Ocean - ArcticOcean_MG_CB8_128 (SPAdes) (version 2) | ecosystem: Environmental > Aquatic > Marine > Oceanic | place: Arctic Ocean...
AATTCGGTCGTCTTTACTTGCGCGACAACAGCTCACGATGAACTGCGAGCCAAGATCTTGGATCTCGTACCGTCCTCGAAGCCATTGTGGGTCTCTTTCCGGCGATATTCGATACGCGTCGTTCACGGTAAACGCCAACGAGGAATCCTCTTCGCTTTCAAATGGCACTCTCTTAAACGACGTGACGACTTCATCTCGTTCGACGATGTTCGTCACCTCGCGAAACTCATCGCCGTCGTTCGCGACTAAATTTACCCGAAGCGATATCGGACCTTTTCTATTTAAATGTTTGAGTAATTCTTCATAAAAGTCCACCCCGTACTGCGACACGAGCTTCTGCGCCGCCCAATCCTGTACGGAGAGCCGCTTGGCTAAAACGTCTACCGTTTTAATTCCAGGAACGTCCAATTTAGGGTAATCTGCTCTCACCGCGTCCCCGTCTAGAACCTTGCTACCCAGTGGTACGATTCTATTCAGCGCCGCAATGATGTTACTTCGTTTAATTTGCGCTTCGTGTAACGTGAGCAGCGCCACCGCCGTTTCTTCAACCGTAAACGCCTCCTCCGCGACGACGATCTGATTCTTCCGATACTTCGCCAACCGATCCCACATCTCGCGCTCCACGTACGCCTCATGCGTATCATTCCCAGCAATCTCCTCTAAATGCCACATCAGTGCTCTCTTCTTCACTTCCATCGTCAAAATCGTCTCCGCGACCACCCTCCTCTCTTCGTTCCGCAACGCTTTCTCCTCCCACTTTTCTTTTTCCACCCCAAAGGCTGCCAAGTTTGGAGACAAATTCTTGCGCAAACACTTCTTGACGACTTTTTGCGCGTCGACTGGCATTCGCGCTCGGTCCATGTGCAGAATGTGCTCCAATCCAATCAAAATTCGACGGCAGCACAACTGCCATCGGATCGTCGTTGGTGTTGATGATGATTCCGTTGTTGCATCGTGATGAAATTGAGAAAATACCGTTACACCTCCATTGAGTCCTCCTCTCGACTTCTTCTTCTCCCTTCTCCGCCAACAATACCGCGTTTTGGAGTAGCAGCAGCGGCAGTAGCGCTCGTAGTGTTTTTGAGACGGTATTATTTTAACACCGCTGCTGTTGTTGTTAATGTTGCCGACACTTTGCAACAACATTTTTAGGGGAATTTTCCACACAAAAACACCTTCAAAGTCACTCGTTACTTTTGAAGAGTTTTGACACGTGCGATGATGATGATGATGAATTCGTCGCGGTTGGGCCGCCGAAAATGCTGGTCTCCGTGCGCTGCTGGTGATTTACGAGCGATGATGATGTGGAGTTTTACGCAATCCTCCTCCTTTTCCTCCTCGAACACCTCGAACAACAACAGCGCAAATTTAACAACACCGTTATCCTCTCTGATTGTGGACAAACGCGGGAAGATGTTTACCTCTCTCGAGCGCGATCACAGCCAAAAACTCATCTTAGACCACATTCACGCGCGAGACGTGTCTTTATTAGAACACGTGGCGGATAAGTTCACCGGCGTTTCTGCGACCATGGTACAAAGAGAAAAGTTTTCGATTTTGAGGACGAACAGATTTAGCGCGGTCATAGGGGATGACTGCTTACACTTGTTCGAGAAGGACTCGGCGAGTTCGCGAGCGGTCGCGCAGAAAGTGTCCTCGCTGATGAAGACGATTTTACAGGAAGAGCAAGAGCAGCAGCAGCAACAACAGCAGCAACAGCAACAACAGCAGCGTTCGTATTATTATTCGTTTCCGCAACTCGCCGCGGAAGCGTGTTTGGATGAAGCGTCGACGCAGTTGGAGTTGAAGCTGCGAAGGTTAGGTTTGCTCGTCGACGCGGTGACGAAACCGCTGAAGAACAGTAGCGAGAATAACGGCGAACGCGCGGATTTTGAGTTATCAGTAGGGCATTTTCAGAGGTTGTTGCCGTTGAAGCAAGCTTTGGATGAGATCGATACGGACATCAGAGAGCATCATCAAATGTTGGACGAGGCGTTGCGGAAGGAGTTTTCGTTTGATTTAGAACAACAAAGGGGAGGAGGAGGAGGTACGGACGAGGTGGAAATCGCTTCGTCGTCGACGCCCGACGACGAGAATACGAACAACGTGTTGCAGCTGCTAACGTCGCACGCGGGGCGATCTCGAGCGATGGGTGGTCGCGTTTTGGAGCTCAAAAACGCTTTGCGCGCGACGCGAGAGGTGTGGGAACTACAACTGGATGTCGACCGAAATAGAGTTGTTCGCTTAAACCTGCGCGCGACGATTTTAGGCATGAGCTGCGCGGCGGCGAGTTTACCCGCAGCCGCTATGGGGATGAACGTTCCTCACGGTTTGGAAGAAAGCGCGGTTGGTCTCACCGGCGCTTTTTCTGTCATCTCGTTCGCTATGGGTGCCATCGGTGTCGGTCTTTGGGGCGCTTTTACTCGTCAGAGCAAATCCACGTTCATCCCGTCGCTCTTCGGCGGAGGCAAACACGAAAAACACGTGCGAGAGTTAAGAGCGTTGCGATACGTCCTCGTCAACTTGGACAACTTGGACGACGTTTTACGCGACGATATTAATACCGTCGTCGTCAGAAAAAGCGATTCTCAAGAACAACAACCCACGACGACAAATCGAGAACGCGTGCGGAAAGAAATCCAATCCGTCGGCGACGGCGCCGCGGACGCCGAATCCGTCGATTTAGTCTTCGAGGTGTTCGATAAAAATCGAGACGGGGAAATTTCAACCGGAGAATGGGTCGGCGAAAGATGAAGAGTACGTACGTCAGCGTTTCGTAGTAGTAGTAGTAGTAATAATAATAATAATAATAGTAAAAATCATAGCGGATTTCAATGTCACAGTAAATAAAAGTAATAGTGTAAAGAGCGAGCGTTCAACTTTCACGTGATCTATGATCAGCATCACTGTATTATAGGCAATGCATAGCCGAAGAAGTTCATCATCTCAATGTTTCGTAGTTTCGTCCGTATTTTAAAATCCATCGTTGCGGGTAAAAAATACGACACAAAATATGGTGGTCCCAAAGTTCCCGGCGATCGCGAAGAAGATTCGCCCGGCGACGAGGCAACAGACGACGACGGTGAACAAGAACACGCGTCGAGGAAGGAAAAGGAAAAAGCAAGGCAAAGAAGGAGAAGAGGATGATGAAGAAGAGGAAAAGGGAAAAGAGACGGTGAGTGAAAGCGAGTCGTCCCCTAGGGGAAAAGCGAAAGGCGCAGACGGAGAAGAAGAAGAAGAAGAAGAAGAACAACGAGGAGGAGAGGAAAAGAAGACGCCGAGGAAAGAAGACGAAGGAGGAATAACGTTGGCGACGAATGCAGAGCAAACAAAGGACGCGATCGATATACAGTTAAAACCGAACATGGATCCCAGATTGAAAAGCGAGATTGAAAACGCGTTCGAAACGGTCACGAGGTTGATCCATCGCATGGACGCGCACAACGCAAACGCTGGAACATTTAGATATGGTGAGGAAAGCCACGGAGGAGAGGAACCGAGCGGCGAAGGAGAAGTTATTGGATATCATGACGGAGTCGTTTAGAAAATTGGCGGATAAGGCGAACGAGTCGGCGATGTTAGAGGAGAAGATTGAGGCGATGAAAGATATGATTGCCAATCTGCGACAAAGTATTGGCGCGTGAAAGACGTGAAAGAGAGAGAGAAAGAGAGGCGCTTGATACTTCAGTCTGTTACACATATACTCTTATCTAGTTGCACATAAACTACAAAACTCATTCATCGTCGTCGTCCTCTTCGCGCGCGGCTGCGGCTAACGCCGCCGATTCCGCCGCCGCCGAGCGTTTCAAAGCTTCGAATAAGGAAACCATGGTCGTACCCCACAACGAAACGCTCGCCATTCGAGGCAAAACGCCACGGAAATACCCTCGAATGCCGTGTTTTCGATACAAGTCCTTCGCCACCGAGGCGATTGTCATCCTTTTATAATTGCTGCTAGTGTGGCTATTATTATTTCCGCCGCCGCCGTCGCTAGTATTCTTGCTAGTGTTCATGTTTTGCTGTTGCCCGGATAAAACTTGAAACCGCGTTTTCACCGCATCCAAAGGCGTCGTGATGAATCCCGAACTCATCCCAGCGCACAGCCCACTCAACGCGGTAACAACTAACGCGATGTTATCGTCGATATCGTCGATATTGAAATCTTCGCCATCACCGATGCTATTGTTGTTGTTGTTGTTGTTGTCGTTCAATTTCTCATCGTCGCCATAGTACATTTTCGTGTACTGGTTCCAAAACACCCTCGAGTACGTCCCGTAAAATCCCCACCAAATGGCGCTGGATGGGACCAACGTAGCGACGGAGGCCACGTACCCGCGATACAAACCTCTCGCGCCTTCGTTTCTCAATATTTCCTTGAACGCGTGAAACCCATTCCTATACCCGCGAAATACCGTATTACTCGCCTCGACGCTACTACTCCTCGCCGCCGACGACGAAGGGCTCAACGTCCCGTCCTTGGTAAAATTCGCGTGTCTCAGCCCACTCACTTGTTGCCTCTGACTGATAATATCTATCGGTGTCCCTAACGTCTGACTCACGAACGATGCCGTCGCTCCACCAGCCGCGTCCGCGATCCCGTAATACATCTCCTCCACCTCGTACTTCTCGCACAGCGCTCGCGCGTTCCCTTTCGTATATTCCAACGTCGATAAATACACCATCCGCAAAGGTATCGCCCCGAACACGACCGTCCCAAATCCAGCGTATAAACCTTTAAACCCTCTGTCTTTTATCACGTTTTTCACCACGTCTTTAAACGGCGTTTGGATTTTCGTCCCTTCCAGCATCTGTCTCGTTTTCACCACCGAGAGTGGGTACAAGGCGAGCGTCGCCAAAGAGAAGGCGCCTATCCCGTTGAGGAAGAATTTCGATTTATCCAAATGTTCCCAATCGATTTCTTTCGGCAAGCGACCACTGTTACCACCATGACCACTCTGAGTACTCGTCGTCGTTTTCATCTCGTAGTCGCCTAAAACTCTCTCTTTTTCTTCTTCTTTGTCTTCTTCTTTCGAGGTAAAAGTCTTACTCCTCATCGTCTCATCGAATCACAAAACAACACCAATCCGCTTTAAAAACGGGGAAAGGAAATCTTTCATCAAAGCAGTGTTTATTATACCTTTGTTAAAGCAGCGCGATGATAACGATGACGATAATCGCTCGACGATGACGATTAAAGTTTGGTCGTCGTTTTAATAACACTATTATTGTTGTATTCTTTTATTCTTTGTTCGTATTCGCGTGTTCTGTTTTAAACATGTGGGGAAAGAACAACAACAGAGATGCAGAGGACAAACGACTGGTTTAAAAATACGCGAGCGCACGACGAGAGTACAAAACTATTACGCATACATGCTACTACAAAAGTATACCACTAAATGGGAGGAGGAAATGGAATCTTTTGTTCTGACTCCCTAAGGTTTTCTCCTCCTCCGGACGAGCGAGATCCCGAGCGATCTTAAATCCCCGTCTATAGCTACGTGCGGCTTCTCGACGTGCACTTTCACCTCATCCACCGAAGGAAACTGGCGTAAAATCTGCCCTGCAATGTCCTCCCCGACGGTTTCGATTAAATCTCTTTGCGGGCCAGAAACGACGATAGATTTGACCAAGTTGAACGCTTTGGCGTAATCCACCGTGTGTTCGATTCGGTCGTGTGCTTTTAATAACTCTTCCATGCTTGTTTTTGATGATGTTGTTGTTGGTGTTTCAACGTCGAAATTGGATAAAGTCCTCCTCTTCTTCTTCATCTCGACGTTGATTAAGAATTTCTGCCCTAACGATTTCTCGCTCGGAAGGACGCCGTGGTAGGCGTGGAATTGTAAGTCGTTGAGATGGATTTTATCCGGAGGAGGATCTTCTTCTTCTCTCGCCCATGATGAATATGACGACGAGGATGCATCCAATTCGGATTTTTCCCGACGAGTGGAAAATGTACGAGAGGACGGAAACACGGAGAGAAGAAGATATCCTCGGAGCGGCGGAAATGATGATGATCTTTTTGCCAACCACCAACGAGAAACTTTTAAGGAGGATCTGAGCTGCATTATTGCTTTTATACCTAAAGGAGAGAGTCGTCTTTGTTCGCTCGCGCGTGTTCAATTTGTAACGTTTTCCCCAAACAAGTGCAGTCTTAGGGGAATTGAAAAGAGAATACGCGAGAGTTTACGCTTCAGCCGATCAGCGCACAAACGAGAGATTTAGAGAGGAAAAGAAAGAAAATGAAATGGTGGTGATGATGATGCATATAATAAATACGCGACGAGGACGACGACGCGCAAGAATCTTTAATAATACTTTAAAAGTACTCCTACGTATTCTTCTTTCGCTTCGACATGAGTTCCACCGCCTTGCCGATGGACGAGTTCGACGGATCCAACTGAAACGCCAACTCGCTTCCTTTGACACGATACTTGCTCAAAATCGTGTTCCACCGTTCGTATTTTCTCAAATTTTCGAAATCTGAATCTTGTTCCAGAAGTTTGTAATCCCGAGCGGCCCGACCTAACCCGTACAACCTCCCGTTCGCGTACCCGCTCTGGAACGTCAATTCCAAACTCGCGAACGCCAAATCCCAGTTTTCCATTTTCGCGTGGCACGCGGTTAAGTTATAATACGCGGATTGTTTCTCTCCCATCGTTAATTCCGCTGGTTTTGTTCGGTCTCGTTTTGTCCCGGAGCCTTCCGCGGTTAACGCTTTCTCGAATAAAGTAATCGCGGATTGATAATCAGTCGATTGGAATTTCGCGCATCCCGCCTCTATGAAATCTTCGCAATCGGACGTGTTCACCCACGTATCGCCGACCAATTTTCCACCCATTCGTACCGGTTGTGGCATAATCATTGTTTTGTGCTTCCTCCTCCTCCCAAAGGAGGAGATGGTGCATAGCAACGGTGGTTTTAAAGCCGCTGCAAAAGATACCATTTTAAGTCTTGTTATGGGGAAAAGTCAACGGAATTCGCCAGATTTACTAGCGCTCGAGTAGAGTTCGTGAAATGCGCTCAGCGTCGTAAAAGTGAAATAAAGCGAGCGTTTTTCGTTGGAATACTAGTAATACTAACAACAATGAAACCCAGTGGCGATGGAGCAACGATCCTAAATCAACACCAACAAGAGATGAATCAAACGGTCATTCTCCTCTCGTTTGGATTCATCGTCCAAGTGATGCTTTTAATTCTCACCTTCCTCTTCGCCTACAGCTTGGCGAAAACGCGAACTAAGAAAAAACTCGTCGGTTTAAAAGACGTCTTGAGACAAATCGCGGACGAAAACGCCCCGAATACGATTTTAAACCCGGAGAGTTTACGGAAAATCATCGGGACGTTACCGAAATGGGTGGATTTTTCAGACTACCATCGAGTGCCTTGGCTGAATAAAGCGGTGAAAACGATGTGGCCATTTTTGGATAAAGCGATCGCTTCGTCGGTTATTTGGGCGTTATCGGACGTGGTGAACGATTTAGCGAAGATGAGTAAACTGAAGATTGGTTTTCGGACGTGGACGTTAGGGGACGAGCCGCCGATTTTAACCGCGGCGAAAGTGTTGGACGACGTGGAAGGCGAGGTCACGTTGGATTTGGAGTTTAAGTGGGTGGCGGTGAAACCAGAGGTGGTTTTGGACGTGAAAGCGGCTGGGATTAATTTACCCATTAAGCTGGAACACATAGAGGCGTTCGGGGTGGTGAGGTTGGTGTTCACGCCGTTAGTGCCGTGGTGGCCGTCGTTCGACGGGATGAAAATTGCCTTCGTGGACAAGCCGACGATTGATTTTAGTTTGAAACTGATTGGTGGAGATATCAATACCATTCCGTTCGTGGCGAGCTCGTTGAGGCATTTAATTACAAACTCGTTGGTGGACTTGATGGTGTGGCCGCAAAAGATTTGGGTGCCTATGGGAGAAACGTGGGAGAGAGAGAACACGAATATTAGCGGGTTGTTGAAAATCGGGATCCAAAGCGCCGAGGAGTTGGTCAGCGGGATGAACGTTTTAGAAAGAGGCGTGAGCGCGATGACGAGTTTGAAGTCGTTCGTCGCGGTGGAGTTGAATCAAAAGAACGCGCGAAGGAAATACACGGAAGTGAAAGGTGGGCGGTCGCCGGTGTACGAGGAACAGATTAGTTTGCGAGTGGACGATATTCGGTACTCGAAAATCAAGTTTACCGTGTATAACTCCAGCGTGGTTGGACGGATGTTAAAAGGTGGATTCGATAACGGGAACAAACAGCGAGACAACGACGAGGAGCAAACGGAAATATTGAACACGGAAATCGGGTTCGCGCTGTGCGATTTGAGCGGATTTCAAATGAAGGATTCGAACAAGACGTTGAGTTTGACTTTGGACATCGAGAAGCCGGAAATTCACGGCGTCGCGTCGAGGTCGACGCAAGTCGCCAAAGCGGTCATTTATTCCCCGTTCACGATTTTATCGGTCGGTGCGAGAGGCGTCGCCGCGGTTGGACGGAAAGCCATGAATGTAGATAAAGTGGAAAAGAAGAGAGAAACGAACGGGAAGTTGCACGTGACGTTGCAATATTTACCGTTTGAGGATAGAAATAATAATAATGCAAACACGGAGACAACGTCGAGTGAGAGTAGTAATATTAATAATAATGCTTCTGCGGTGAGGACAGAGTCGATGATGGTTTCCAATTACATTGGAACCGACGCGGCTATTCGTAAAGGGAAAGAGTACACCGGCGTCCTGTACGCGCGCATTATTCGAGCCGATGCGCTTCGCGCAGCTCGAGGTATTAACCCCGACCCGTACGTGAAAATTAAGTTCGGGAAACAAAAACGCAAGACGAAAACGAAAGTAGACACTCGGCGACCGACGTGGGAGGAAGAGTTTGAGTTTATAGTCGATACGGCGGAATCGAGTCGAAGCGCGATTGAAATTTCGGTTTGGGATCGCGCGCCATTGGGTAGAAAACAAAGTCTCGGGACGCTCAGATTACACTCTGGCGATATCTTGTCGCAATGTTTGTCCGTGTTTAAAGATACCGGCGCTGAATTCATGGAGAAGAAGTTTGAGTTGGCGAACGTGCCGTGCGGGACGCTGTTGATTCAGTTCGAGTTTATATCCGTCTCGCAAGCGCCGGCGTTGGAGACAGACATCGAAGAGGCGAAGGAGGCGTTGATTCAAACCGAAATGAAACGGTTGACGACAAAGAAAGAGAAAAAAGCGTCGTCGAAAATTTTATCTTCCGCCGAGGTAGCGGCAGGATCAGCAGTGGCGGCCATTCCGGCGAAGTTTGAGTGGCGTCAAAGTAGTCCAGGGAAGGTTGTCGATTCCGCGCCGACGGAACCGACAATACCAATGAAGAAGAAACCTCTCGGGAGACGAATCGCGAGCATATTTCGAAGCAAACAGGAGAAGGAGCGCAAAAAGATGCCAAAGATGGAAGCGCCGTACGAGGAGAGTGAAAGCGATGACGATGACGACAACGACGAAACCTTGGAGACGAATAGAAAGCTCTCTGCCGTTCCGGAGGAGACGGGGGACGCCGAGAAAGACCGCCGGGCGCAGAACAACAGACGAAAATCCTTACACATTAACATCGAGGATCTGAACAAAGTCAAAATGGGGTCGCCCGTATCCGAACACGAATCCGTCATCCAAAAGAGGAAAGCGTATTACCGCGCGTCCTCTAAGTTCGGTGACTCGAACGAAACGCTGAAATTCAAATCCGCGTTGGATGAAGTTTTAGAGAAGGAAGAGGCGAAGAAACAGCAACAACTACAAAATATGCTCGCGAGTCCCAAAGGAAAGATGAATGCGAAAAATAAGCCGATGCCTAGCTCCGTCGTTTCCGATTCTAGCGAAGAGGAGCTCGAACACGACGAACGTGAGCGACGACGGATACAACGCGTTTCGATTGGTGCCGAAAATTATTCGAGCAACGCGGAGACGTCCTCGGAGTCTTCCTTCGAGTCCGGCGACAGTATCTCGGAATTCTCCTCCGAATCCGAAATCGACGATGATAAATACGACTCTACGACTCGAGAGAAACGTTCGACGCTTCGCAAAGCCTTGCGACGAATGAAGCGCGAATTAGCCGGCAGAACACCCAAACACGACAGAATTCGCGATCGAGAGTTTTACGACAAGAAGAAAGCGGAGAGAGACGCCGAGAGAAAGATGGAACAAGCCGTTCCGGGATACGAGTGGCGAAGTAAGAACCAACAGTGGAAACAAAAAGACGTGACCGAGTCGTACGTGGAAATGAGAGGCGCGAATAAAGCGAGACGAATAGAAGATTTACGAAAGCCTAGCGTCGCGAAGATTGATAGTAAGAAGCAGCGACAAAACGGCGCCGCCGACGACACTGGCTGGACGAAAGTCAAGTAGTTATAGTATGTTTATATAGTAAAACTCAACTCGCCACGGCCAACTTTGCTAAATGCTGCATAAATACGCTCAAGGATATATCGTCCGTGAAGATGATCTCGCCGCCTCCGACATTTTGTTGTTGCTCCCAACCGCTTTGATGTTGCGTCTGGTGCGTGTTGGACGGATTCAATTTCGCCAACAAAAAGCGAGCCTGCGAGCCGCCTTGGTCGCACTCGACCAACCTAGGCGTTGGACATCGCGATTCGGCTAATTGATGCGCGTCGCCAACTGGCTGCGCGAGAAGTTGTTTGAAGTGCGCGTAATCGGGCAAATCTTGGTAGTTTGCTTTTCGCCACTGCGCGATAGTCGTCCCCGAGTGCACGACGACGAAGAAGTATCCGTCTAAAAGCAAAATCGTATCTGGAGTGATCGAGGTGACGTCTAACATCGTCGGCTGCGGAGGTCCGTTCATGGAATACATCGCCAATGTTGGTTGAATCATGAGCAAACAATTCAAAACCGATTCGCGTCCGAGCGCTAATCGATAAAATGCGGTTTCATCCGGCGAGTTGTTCGCGGTTTGTAAGAACGGCGACCGTCTCAAGTTGAACATGAATTGCGGGTATATGGCGACATTTGGTGGTAACCGAAACGTTTCCGGTTCGTCTTTTCTATATTCGCCGAATTTCGTTCCGGCTCGAATCAACGTTCGATCTAACCATCGCAACAAATCAAACGCCTCTTCGTTTTCGGTTCGAAACGTGGCCACTCGCGCCATCAACACCGCGCACGCTTCTTGATCGAATCCACCAATAATTTCCGGCGCCGCGCTCGATTCTACCCACCGTCTCGCCACAGTCGTACACCTCAGACGAATCTCCCCGGTGCTCAACTTGTACCGACAACAAAACTGTAAATAAAACGGTTGCCCGTGCGGCAACGGGTTCGAATGTTGATTGACAATCTCGTAATACACCGCGATGCTCGTCGACGGCGTGAACGCGCACATGCGCCAACTCGTCGTTTGTCCTAATCCAACTTCGTTTTCGCTAATTGATTTTGATTTTACGGCTAAGGCGGAAACAGGCCCTATGCAGCCTTGTACCATCACGTGCGGCGTACAAAACGCGCTAAATGTGCCGTTGAAAAGCATTTCCAAGGTTCCATCTTCCCTTCTGGCGAACATTTTCCGCAACGATTTCCGGAAGTTCTCCGCGCCAAACTGTTCAGCTAAGATGACTTGACCACCAGTTTGTTCCACAGCTAATTTCATTTCCGCTAAACCGATTTGATCTAAAGAACACGCGAACACGTCCAACGCGTGCGAACTCGTCGCCAGACGAATGCCCATAGAATTGTAAAACTTCGTCGCGTCTTTAAAATGTTTCGCGCTGTTTTTATCCAGGTCTCGGTGCGACCGCAAATCTTCCTCTGCGTCTCTTCCAACGATGGTCCCGGGACCAACAGTACATGGCCCGGTGGTGAACACCATCACCCGCGCGCCTTGCGCCGAATGCGCTTCGGCCAACACCCCAGACGCGACCGCAATAGCCGCCCCAGTCGCTCGATACGGTCTCTGACCTTTCTCTCTCGGAAAACAATCCGGTTGTAGATCCTCGAGAATATTGCTCAAAACAAACTCGCATTCGCTCACGGGTAACAAAAATCGACTCTTTGCGCTCAACTTGTTCGCCACTTGACTCCCGGTATTTTTGTCGTACGTCGCGTATTCCTGAGCGGTCAATTCCAAACCTAACAACTTCTTCACTTTCTCTTGCGTCACATCTTTCGTCCCTCTCAACACGTAACTCCTCGGCAGTGGACTCGTTCCGCTCAACTCGTGCACCGTCACCGTCGCTCCAAACGTAATCAACCCGACGTAACACTCCTCCGGCAACAGCGCCAACAGCTGTCCGATAGAATCCTTCGCGTCTTGCAACTCCTCCCTCGGACACGCGGTATCCAAAACAATCATAAAACATGGCGCTTTCACGTTTTTATTCGTCATCGTGTACTCAACCGTCGTGTACGTCGGAAACAACTCCGCGGGTAAGTTTTGCGGGTTGATTTCGTGATAGTTCCTCGGCAAGTTGTTCATGCAATCGCACAAGCAACACCTCCACGATTTCCGCGCGTAATCTACCATGCAGTGTGGATTTAAAACGCCTTGACACCCTTCGCACACCACCGGTTCGTACGGCAACACCGGCATTTCCGGAATCGATTTCCCCGGCGTCACGAGCGCGCCGGTTGGTAACACGATTCGCGTCGCTTCGATTCGTGAACACGGCCAGGCGTTGAAGGACATCCGGACGCCTTCCCGGTTTTCGTACGCCGCGAAATCCATTTCGATATCTTTTACTACTACTCCTACGTCTTTGTCCAAAAGTCGATGTTTTATTTACGCCTTAAGTAACCTTGCGTCTCTCCCTTGCGCCGATCTCTCCCTCGTCGAAGGTTTGTGTGATGAATTTCA
>Ga0209091_10003401_pt1 | contig 12821 bp, 10 predicted proteins | sample ArcticOcean_MG_C_6_FD_187438 | JGI IMG/M metagenome (GOLD analysis project Ga0209091, IMG submission 187438) | Marine microbial communities from western Arctic Ocean - ArcticOcean_MG_CB8_128 (SPAdes) (version 2) | ecosystem: Environmental > Aquatic > Marine > Oceanic | place: Arctic Ocean...
ATCGTCAGAACGCCAATAATCAGTATTGATTTCGGGAACTCCTACTGATTTCAAATAATTTTTTGTAATTTGATCTGGTGCAATGATACCAGCTTGCCCTCCCAATTCTGCTGTCATATTTGAAAGCGTCATTCGTTCTTGCATACTTAGAGAGGATATTGTTGAACCACTAAATTCTACTGCTTGATATTTTCCTCCATCCATTCCTAATTTTCCACAAGTATAAAGCATCATATCTTTGGCAGTAATATATTCATTAAGCATTCCAGACCAATTTATCTTAATAGTTTCTGGAACTTTAATCCAAATTTCACCAGTCGCTAATACACCAGCCATTTCTGTTGCTCCAACGCCAAACATATATGCTCCAAAGGCTCCACCAGTGGGAGAATGACTATCTCCCCCAACAACAAACATTCCTGGTTTAAGATGACCATTTTCTGGAACTACAACGTGGCATATTCCCATTTGGTCATAAAAAGATTGAATATTATGGGCCTTCACCCAATCACGGGTCAATTTTTGGATAGCTTTTGTTTCTGCATTAAACTCGGGAACATAATGGTCAGTTACAACAACAATTTTTTCTGACGACCAAACATCTACTCCCAAGCGTTCCAGAATTGGTTTAACTCGCCTAGGGCCTCCTGAATCATGGATCATAGCTAGATCGACATTTGCAATCTCTACCTCACCTGCGGTCACACGATCTTTACCACAAGCTTTTGCTACAATTTTTTGCGCAAGTGTTTGCCCCCCCATAATTTAGGACCTATTGCCCAAAACTAGGAAGCCAAAGAGCTATTTGTGGAAAATATATTAACAAACCAACGAGTATAATCGCACAGCCCATAAATGGGACAGCCGAGAGATAAATATCACGCATGGTTGTACCAGGAGGAGAAACGCCCTTCATAACGAATAATAAGAGACCAAACGGTGGCGTCGTGAAACTAATCTCTAAAGCTAACAAGATTATCACGGCAAACCAAATCAAATCAAAGCCTAATGTTTGAGCTAAAGGAAAGAAGATTGGTACTGTCAGTAACATCATAGATAGTTGATCCATGAACATCCCCAATACAAGCAGTATAGAAAACATTATCAAGAGCATTACAACCGGCGCCAAATCAAACTGCGTGGCCCATTTAATCAAGCCAGCACTTGCACCCGAAAATGCCAAAAGTTGGGAGAAAGTTGCCGAACCAAAAATAATAAGCAATGCCATTGTAGTTACTTTTAATGCACCTGTAACTGAATTTTTAAACCCATCCCAGGTTAACTTACCATATAGAATTGCCAATCCCAAAACACCTAAACAGCCAAAGGCAGCAGATTCAGATGGCGTCGCCCATCCATTTAGAATAAGCAGTATAACACCGACAACAATTGACATCATAGGAAGAACGTCAATTATCAGCAGCTTCATTTTCTTGCCCCAAGAAATATTTTCGACATCATAAGACGGTGCTGCGTCAGGATCCCAAAGGCACATACCTAAAATCAAAATGACATAAAACCCAGCTAACATAAGTCCAGGCACAACACCTGCGATTAATAATTTACCCACATCCAAATTTGCCAATGTTGCCAACAAAACAGCGAGTGCTGAAGGAGGTATCAACATTGCCAATCCACCAGTCCCTAAAATGGGACCTATCGACATATGTTTTTTGTACCCTCTTTTTTCCATTTCAGGCACCATAAGGGATCCAAGTAAAGCTGTAGCACCCAATGACGATCCAGAAAGAGTGGCAAACGCAGTTCCCCCAGCAACTGTAACAAAAGACAATCTTGCTGGAATTCTCCCCATTAACTTATCAACTGCAGAAAACATTTTATTTGCTAATCCAGTGTGAAAAAATATTTCACCCATTAAAAGAAACATTGGGACAGGCATCAGGTTAAAAGACGTAACAGTAGGTAAGGCATTATTTGTTAACTGGCCAATACCTCGCGACATTTGACGAAGTAAGTCACCACTACCACCCATAAAGTACGTTGCTCCAACCATATTTGCAGCTAAAAATGCTAAAGCTACTGGAACGCCTAAAAACATAAAAAATAAAATCATTCCCAAGAGAAATGATAACGCATAATACCATTCCATTAGATTTTCTTTCTAATTAATAAACTAAGTAAATAATTATTCATGAACTCCAGCCTCACCAGTATGCATAGTTTCATTTCCAAAAATAAATCTGAGAAAATTTAAACCCATTAGTGAAAAGCAAATAGGCATTGATATTAAAAGTAACCACTTTGGCATATCTAGTGAGCGCATATCAGCGTCACCATAACTGTAAGATTTCAATGTGTTAGACCCAGAATACCAAACTAAAAATACACAAATAACTAGGCACAAAACAGCAATGCAACGCGAATATATTCGTGCTGACTCTTGGGGCAATGCCGCCGTCAACATTTCAATAAAAACATGACCTCGGGTACGTACTAACCAAGGAGATGCAGCCATCACAATGTAAAGTAAACCATATTCAGAAAAAGTAAAAATATGAGAAGAGCCGGAAAAATTAAATGATCTTAGCGTCGCTTGAATAACGATACCAAACATTATTACAACAAGATAAACACCGGCAAGCACAGCAAGAAAATTGCATATTTTGTCTACTAAACGCATGATGATCCTTTAAAAAACCCTGGCATCAAGTAAAATTAATGCCAGGGTAAATGTTATTTTATAATGCTATTATGGTGTGTAATGCTTACGTAAAGCATCATAACTTGTCGTGTCACCTAGAGCATCAAGACGGTCCTTCATCCGACCCCAAGCGGCATCATCAGCCGTTTTAAGATATTTAGCTGAACCTTCAGCACTATGAGATACAAATTCCATCCCACCAGCTTTTAATGCAATCGCTTCTGCAACAACATCCGCTTGTCTATCATTATATGACTTTTCTTCCCACTCAATGATGACATCTTGTAGGAATTTTTGTGATTCAGCAGATAGAGCATTCCAACTATCATTGTTAAAAATAACACCAATATCAGTGTTATAGAATTGAGGATCAACGCGATATTTCATAAATTTGTCCCACTTTAGATCCATCAAACCTATGGAAGTCCAAGCAGCCGCGTCTACAACACCTTTTTCTAATGCTGCGTAAACCTCAGTGGCCGGCATCCCAGCAGTTGTAGCATTCATTGCCATAAAGAAAGCATGGTAAATTGGGTTGTCTCGTAACCTCACGCCAGACAGATCCAAAATTCCATCTGCGCCAAACTTTGGTTTTTGTGCACTATAAATGTGGAACTGAACACCACCATCAATCCATCCAAGATGACGAACATTAAAACGTTTCTGGTGAGCAGCATCCATTAAAGCAGCGCCACCATTTGCTCTAGCTTCCATTGGATTTACAGTTGAAGCAACCATGGCGTCAATTTCAGGAACCGACTTACCATAAAAACTTCCTGGAGTATGAACCATGTCAATAACGCCATCTCGTACTGCGGCGGGTTGTTGGAACATACCGATGGCTTCAGGGCCACCTTTTACTTCAATTTGCACGATCCCTTTGCCGCGAGCATTGATATCATCAACCATTGCAAGAAATGTTTGAGTGTAAACCAAAAATCCGGGAAAAGCGTGAACGGCAGTAACCTTATCTTCTGCATATGCAGAAGTAGAAGCCAACAGGGATGTTAAACTAGCAGCAGCCAGTACACCTGTAGCTTTCAAAGAAAGTTTATTAAAAAAATTCATTATATAATCTCCATGAGTGTTTATCGGCAGATACAAAACTTAATAACTAAGATTTATAATATACATGATATGCAATATTTAAATGCATTTGCAAGCAAATATAGACTTATAATAATATATATTTTAAATAAATTAAATAAACAATAATTAGACCTTATTAATCTGACAGTCGATTAGACATAAATTTAATACAAGACTTGATTAAAACATCGTTATATTTGGGAAATGATAGTGAAAATCGCATAAAACTTTCTAATCCAGTTTCTCGAGTTCGATTAACAATAATGCCTGCATCATTAAACAAAAACTGCACAAGTTCTTCGGTGATTTCTTTTCTATGATTCTTAATAGAAGCTAGTAAAAAATTTGCCTGACTTGGTAGAGTTTTAATTCCAATCTCAAACAAGGCGTTTGCCACTCTTTTTCTTTCAGAAACAATCAACCGAATTCGAGAGTTAATCTCAGGTAAATCGCGTAGGCTCGCTTTAGCAGCAGCTTGAGCCATAGCATTTACACTACCCATACCTCGAGCAGCGTAAAAGCCAGAAATCATAGCTTCGGGAGCGTGACACCACCCAACCCGTAAACCAGCAAGGCCAAAAGCTTTTGAAAATGTTCTCGTTACCACCACATTTTCGTATTTATCAACTAACTCATGAATCTTTCGACAATAATCAAATCCAACAAATTCTCCATAGGCTAAGTCTAATACAAGAACTATGTTAGTAGGCATTCCTTCAATCAACCGCGTTATCTCGCCTATTTCAATAACAGTTCCAGTTGGATTGTTAGGGTTAGCCAGAAATATTAATTTTGTTCGTGGACTTATCTGCATCAATAACTGATCAACATCAGTGCTATACTGTTTCTCTGTGGCTTTTTTTAATCGAGCATTCAACCTATTTGCAGCCAAAACGAATTGAATATATCCAAATTCAGAAATTAAAATTTCATCTTCAGAACTGATAAAATTTCTAGCTATTACATCGATCAGCTCTTCTGAGCCATTTCCACAAATCACATTAGTCTTGGAAATTCCAAATACTTTTTCAATTTCGCTTCTTAAAGCAAAACACATTGGGTCTCCATAAAGCCCAGCCTTATCTTTAATACCATCAATTGCCTCTGCAATCTTCGTCGTAGGCTGAAAAGGTAATTCATTATAGCCTAAGTTTATGATGTCCAAACCAAGTGGCTGAGGAGTTAAAATCCTATCACGAACAGGAATTGAATTAATATAACTTTTAGGTTTATTTTTATTCAATTTTTACTTCCAGAATTTTCAAACAGTGCAACTTATAAAATTTCTTTAGACGCTCTAGTAATTCCTTCACGAAGAATTTCTACCATGTCATCAATCTGACCTTTTGTAATAATTAATGGCGGTGACATGACGCAAATATTCCCAATTGGTCTAACAATCATCCCTAATTCGACACAATGCTTATCGATTATTAATCCTAGCTTTTCAGCAGTTTCTTCTCTTGAGTGACACTCCACTGCTGCCAGCATCCCGATAGTTCGAACTTCCTTAACTAATGGCATTTCAGACAACTCATGCAATTTTTCGCTAAAATAAGGAGTAATTTCTCGCACATGTTGAAGTATATTCTCATCCTCAATAATCTTTATGTTAGCTAGTCCGACGGCACAACTCACAGGATGCCCAGAGTAGGTGTAACCATTTGCAAATGTACTATCATCTCCAGAATTTTCAGCGATTTCATCTAATAATTTATTGGAGACAGCATACCCTCCTAACGGAATATAACCAGATGTTATACCTTTTGCGAACGTTATGATATCAGGTGTTATTCCAAAAACTTCTTCTGATGCAAACCAGGATCCACAGCGCCCAAAGCCAGTAACAACTTCATCTGATATATATAAGATATCGTTTTCACGACATATTTTTATTGCACCCTTTAAATAACCTTCTGGAGAAATATTTACTCCACCTGAGGCTTGAACAGGCTCAGCAATAAACACTGAAATGTTTTCTGCCCCTATTTGTTTGATCCGATCAGCCATTTCCTGCAATAAGAAATCACAAAATTTATATAGCGAAATACCTTCTGGCAACTGCGAAGGGTTTGGTGAAGTCAAAAAAGAAACCGGCTCATGCTCCAGGTTAAACTTACTTTTACTGGTTGGGTCTCCAGAGCAAGCAGCCGATAAATGTGTGCTGCCATGATACCCGCCATAACGAGCAAGAATAGTTTTCTTTTCAGGTTTTCCCCTAGCATGTTGATAAAATTGCACTAACCTCAAGGCTGAATCTACTGCAGTTGATCCGCCTGATGTAAAGAAGACATGATTTAAGTCTCCTGGTGTGAATTCGGCGATTTTTTTTGATAATAAAGCAGCTGGACTATTTGTCGTGTACCATGGTGAATTATAAGATAACAACATTGCTTGATCTGACATTGCTTGTGCGATTTCTTTTCTTCCATAACCCACCTGAGAACACCACATTCCAGCTGGAGCATCTATTAATTTCTTTCCATTTGCATCTATGAGATAGATATTTTCTGCTGAAGTAATTAATGGTCTGATTTCTTTACCAAGCTTTCCTATCTCATCCCAAGGTTGAATCAGATGATCCCTTGCAGCACTTTCAATTGTAAAAATATCATTTAATTTTGTCATATTAGCTCCTAGCGTCATCATTCGAATAAAATACTTATGTTAAAAAATAGTAAAGTCAATTCCAGCCTTTTATTAACTTAAACATTGTAATGTTTGAATGCTGAATCCCACAAAACTTTATTAACATTTAATAAAATTAGACTATTTCCAAATCTAATGATTTGTGTCACCGATAACTGAATTATTTACAATTAGGAAACTCAAAATTGAAATCGTTTTTACCTTGGTTAATTTTAGGCTATATGGGGATAGTCTGGGGTCTTTCTTTTTCTTTAAGTAAAATTGCTGTTGGGTTAGGTGGCACGCCCATAGGTTTAACGTTCTGGACATGCTTATTAACAGGATTAATGTTACTTTTTTATACTATAATACGAGGACAAAAAATAAGATTTAGGCTCAAAGATTTACAAATAATTCTACTACTTGCTTTTCTTGGCGCAATGCTACCTAATATGTTCTTTTATTATGCAGCTGCTCATGTCAGCGCCGGTATTTTATCGATTACGATAACCGTAGTTCCCATTGCCACATACGCACTTTCTTTTATCCTCAAGCTGGAAGCAATATCAGCTCGAAGGATTACTGGCGTATTTTTTGGAGTTGGCGCTATTCTAGTGTTGGTTTTACCAGAAAACAGCCTCCCAAATAAAAGTGAAGTAATTTGGATTATTGTAGCTTGCTTAAGCTCGATTAGCTACGCTCTAGAGAACATCACTCTTGCAATTCGTGGAATTGATGGCATCGGTCCTGTTAGGTTATCATGTGGTATTAATCTCTTAGCAGCACTCATCTTAGGTATATTTTCATATTTTACTGATAATTTTATGCCAGTTCCGTTACCTGTAACTACTTTGACTTGGACCATACTCGGAATTTCTTTAATTGGTGCAACAGCATACACCCTATTCGTGTTAACAATAGCAAATTCTGGACCATTGTTTGCAAGCCAAGTTGCTTTTTTAGTGACGATTTCAGGTGTTTTATGGGGTATGTTAATTTTTGGAGAAACACATTCAAGTTGGGTTTGGTTGTCTTTGGTACTTATGTTAATTGGCATGTCTTTAGTTTCACCAAAAAGAAAATCGTAGAGTAAAAATAATAAGGAAATAACGTCATGGAAAAAGTTTTGTTAAGAGCAGATCACGTGGGAAGTCTATTACGATCTGATCAGGTTAAAATCGCACGAAAGTCCTTTTATGAAAAACATACTATTGATAAAGCTGAACTAACAGAAATAGAAGATAAATCAATTAAAGCATTAATAAAAAACCAGGAAAACTTAGGTTTAAAGGCAGTGACTGATGGTGAGCAACGTCGCTCATTTTGGCATTATGACTTTATGGATGGCTTAGACGGAATGGAAATGGTTGAGAGGGATCCAGATGCAGGTGTGCAATTTGCAGGTGTAAAGCTACGTCCAATATTCCCAACAATTAATGATAAAATAGATTTTCCAGTGGATCACCCACATTTACAACACTTTGAATTCGTAGCAAAAAATACTTCTGTTACTCCAAAAATTTCAATTCCAGGCCCATCCTGCTGTCATTTTAGAACCTCTTCGGAGGATATTATTCCTAAAGAGTATGACGATATTGAAGTGCTTACTTCTGATATATCTAATGCATACAAAAAAGCTGTAAACGCTTTCTACGATGTCGGGTGTCGTTACCTTCAAATGGATGATATTTTCTTTGCTTACTTATGTGATCCCAAACATCGAGAGGCTGCAAAAGCTAAAGGTCATGATCCAGACTATTTAGTTCAAAGATATGCTTGGATGATGCATGAGGCGATCAAAGATAGGCCATCTGATATGACAATCGCGATGCATATGTGTCGTGGTAACTTCAGATCAACTCACGCCGCCGAAGGAGCCTATGACGCAGTCGCAGATGCTGTTTTTAATCAAACAGGAGTAGACGTATTTTTCATGGAATACGACACTGATCGTGCGGGTGGCCTTAAACCATTATCATTGATGGCTAAGGGCAAGCAAAGGGTTATGCCAGGATTTATTACAACCAAGAATGGTAACTTAGAAGAGCTAGACTGGATCCAGAGACAATTTGATGAAGCTTCAAAGTATATTGACATTGATCAGTTAGGCGTGGCACCTCAGTGCGGCTTTGCTTCCACCGAAGAGGGAAACACTTTGTCACACAATGAGCAAAGCAAGAAACTTGAATTGATTGTAAAAACAGCAGAAGCGATCTGGGGTGGCGTTGACAATTAATTATTGATTTAGCACTCAAGATACTGGTCAGTGTGACCTATCAAGGGTGCGTAAAATCACAGATTATAGAGTTTGGCTAGAAATACTTATTTCAGAAATTTATACCAATGATAATTAAATTAGATTTTTTATCTACAAAAAAAATTCCAACATTATTTTGGAGTTCACCTAAAGCGTTAACTACAAGACCTAAATTGATATCTATTTTATTCTTAATAATTGGATTAATTTTGTTTGGACTTGGTGAGGCGCTGCTAATATCTGCTGGTATTGGTGTCAGCCCATGGACAGTGCTTGGGCAAGGCATTTCAAGAGTGTTTAATTTTAGCATAGGCACCGCAACCTTTTGCATCAGTCTTTTCGTTTTATTATGCTGGATACCGTTAAAACAAATTCCTGGGCTGGGCACTGTGCTAAATGTAATTATTATTGCCGCCATTTTAGATTATTCACTGCCTTACCTTCCATCTCCAGAAATATACTTTTTAAAACTTACGCAAGTAATATTGGGGGTAATCATAACTGGTTTTGGAGGAGCAGTTTACCTCATTGCTAACTTAGGCCCCGGACCAAGAGATGGGTTAATGACCGGTTTGCAAAGCACCTCTAATCTGCCCATTGCTTGGGTGCGAAGCGGAATAGAACTTACAGTTGTCTTGATTGGTTGGCTTTTAGGTGGAGTAGTAGGGCTTGGGACCTTGTTATTTGCTGTAGGAATTGGTCCCTCAGTGGCTGCAAGCATTCACGCCTTAACAAGGCTATTGGTAAAATTAAAAAACTAAAACTAAGTTTACCATTAGGAACGCATATTAAAACCATTAGCGTCATAAGCCGGAGATCCTAAAATTACAGCATCATATAAATCACCAAGTATCTCTACTTTCAATTCAGAACCAGCAATAGCGTGTTCTAACTTTACATAGCCCATTGCCATAGATTTTTGAGTATGATGTGCATAACCTCCAGAGCTTATGTAACCTACTGCTACACCGTCTTTTAAAATCGCCTCATCATTACTCACATCAATACTTTCAACATCAATTGTCATTGTGACTAATTTTTGCGAAATGCCAGCTGCTTGGATAGCCTCAGTGGCATTTTTCCCTACAAAATCTTTTTTCCAATTTATAAATGCATCTAATCCACTCTCTACTGCGTTAAAGTCTGGACGAAAATCTAATGACCAAGCGCCCCACCCTTTTTCCAAACGCAATGACATTAACGCACGTGCACCATACCAAACGTAACCTAAATCATTACCAACTTCCTCAATCGCATCTGCTAGTTTTATTAAATAATGAGGTTTGCAATAAATCTCATAACCAAGTTCCCCGCTGAAACTAATTCTATTCAGGATAACAGGCACACCACCTACATAAGTTTGTCGAACGTCTCTAAATTTAAATGCGCCATCTGTCACATCATCCCGAGTGATATTTTCTAACAAATTACGGGATTTTGGTCCCGAAATAGCTATACCATGCCAATCATCACTCGCATTTTTATAATCAACATTTTTAGGTAAACTTTTCTCAAACCAACGACGATGTGCCTCTTGCATTGCACCCGAACCAAATACTATAAAATAATGTTCTTCTATGCACGCTACAGTTAAATCACCATATAATTTTCCCTTCGGAGTTAGCATTGGTGTTAAACTCAATCGACCCACTTTAGGCACAAACCCAGCTAAAATTTGATCTAAATACTTACGCGCACCAGGACCTTTAAACTCGTGCTTCGCAAAATTTGCTATCTCTATGCCACCAACATTTTCTCGAACGGCTTTCACTTCCCGAGAAACATAATCATGGCTCCTATTTCTTTCAAAGCTTGGGTCCTCCCATGCATCGTTTTGATCATCAGCAAACCATAATGCGTGCTCCAAACCAAAACTTTGATCCATTCTCGCACCTTTGGCGATCAATCGATCATAAAGTGATGTTGTTTTCTGTAATCTACCCTGTGGCAATGTCTCATTTGGAAACGTCATTACAAAACGACGCTCATAATTTTCAGTCGACTTAATAGTTCCCCAGTCTGGTGTTGCCCAATCGCCGAACCTGGCAACATCCATTGCCCAAACGTCTATAGAAGGCTCTCCATCTATCATCCATTCAGCCATAGTTAAACCAACGCCACCACCTTGACAAAACCCCGCCATGACCCCCACCGCACACCAATAATTTTTCATACCTGGAACTGGGCCGATCATGGGATTTCCATCAGGTCCAAATGTAAAGGGTCCATTAATAGCATCTTTAATTCCCGCCTGAGCCAAAGCTGGAACTCTCTCAAAGGCCAACTCTAGGCGATCAGCAATATTATCTAGATTTGGTTGTAGTAATTCGTGTCCGAAATCCCAAGGGGTACCGCTTACTTTCCAGGGTGTTCCAACTGGTTCATAGGTCCCCAAAAGCATACCCTCTTGTTCCTGACGAAAATAAATATTAGCCTCGTAATCAATACCACACGGCAACCTGGAACCATGATTTGCTACAGCATCAATACGTTCGGTAATCAAATAATGATGTTCCATCGGTTGTACTGGGATCTGCAAACCTTGCATGTGACCTACTTCCCGAGCCCATAATCCACCACAGTTAACAATAATCTCTGCATTTATCGAACCCTTTGGCGTAACAATGTCCCATGATCCATCTGACTTTTGTGTAGTCGACGTGGCAGGGGTATGGGTGAAATACTGAGCTCCATAAAACTTTGCGGCCTTTGCAAACGCATAAGTCGCACCTGAGGGATCTAAATCACCATCTTGTTCATCCCATAAAGCAGCATGATAATGTTTTGGATCAATCAAGGGATGTCTACTAGCGACCTCAGCCGGACTAATGAATTCCTGCTGCAATCCCATATAACGAGCCTTTGATCTCTCCCGCTTTAAATAGTTATACCAAGTTTTATTTGAAGCAAGATAAAAACCACCGGTCATATGTAAGCCAACAGAATGCCCTGAAATTTCCTCAATCTCTTTATATAAATCTATTGTATAACCTTGAAGTCGGCTGATGTTTGGGTCACTAGAGATTGTATGAATTTGTCCTGCAGCATGCCAGCTAGAACCAGAAGTTAATTCATTTCTCTCTAATAAAATAACGTCTTTCCATCCAAATTTAGCAAGATGAAATAAAATTGAACATCCAACGACACCACCACCAATAATGACTACTTTTGCATGGCTAGGTAATGACTTAATATTACTATTTTCATCTAACTGAATATCTGGCAAAGGACGCTCCTACATGTGCTTTTAATAAAAGTTTGGCAAATAAAACATTAGCCACGGATTAAACTAAAATATGACAAATAAATTCAATTTTGCAACAAATCTTTAATTCAGATTACAATCTCTATTTATGACTAAGAAAATTAAGTAATGTATATATTTTGATTTATAATAGGATCAAATATTTTTAATTACACCTGGGAGCTTTAATGGTCACCACATTATTCCTAATTCTTGCATTCTAATAAAATTGAGTGTTCCATACTCAAAAAAATTAAGGTCAAAAATGAACAACCTATTTTCAGAAAAAATGAAGGCAGTTAAACCTTCTGCGATTGATGAACTATTAGCATTGGGAGCAGACAAATCAATTATATCATTTGGCGGTGGTTATCCAGATGCCTCATTATTTCCTAAAAACAAATTAAAAAAAATATTTAGTGAAATAATTAATGATCCAAGTGGTGCGTCAATGCAATATGCCCCTTCAGACGGATTGCCCAAACTACGTGAGCAAATTGCCAACTTGATGACATTAGATGGTACACCTTGTGACGCAAAAGATGTTTTAATTCTTCAGGGCTCTCAACAAGGATTCGACTTAGTTTCCAAAATGTTTATTGATCCTGGTGATGTTTTAATCACAGAAGATCCAACTTTCTTGGGTGCTTTAATTGCATTCAATCTTAATCAACCTAATTATAAAGCTGTTCCAATAGATAATGATGGTATGCGAACAGATCTTCTTAAGAAAGTGCTAGAAGAAAATCCAAGAACTAAGATGATATATACCATTCCTGACTTCCAAAACCCAACTGGAGTTACACTGAGCCTCGCTAGACGTAAGCAATTAATTAATTTAGCAAATCTACATGACGTAGTGATCTTGGAAGACACACCTTATCGCCATATCCGTTTTGAAGGTGAAAGCCTTCCCACCTTGAAATCAATGGATACCCAAA
>Ga0209091_10003411_pt1 | contig 12798 bp, 20 predicted proteins | sample ArcticOcean_MG_C_6_FD_187438 | JGI IMG/M metagenome (GOLD analysis project Ga0209091, IMG submission 187438) | Marine microbial communities from western Arctic Ocean - ArcticOcean_MG_CB8_128 (SPAdes) (version 2) | ecosystem: Environmental > Aquatic > Marine > Oceanic | place: Arctic Ocean...
TCCACCCATCATCATCATCATAGAAATACCCATTACAGCAGGCAGTTCCTTCAGAATAAATACAAGTTACAATTGTATCCTTAAGATCCTCATTGAAAACAAAGTTGAGAGAATTCCAGTTAGGATTCTCGTAATTAGGTAAATTTTGGTCTATTATAGTTCCATCTAGAGCAGATGTTGCCCATAGGTCCGGAGTTTCAGCATCCGCAGGAAGGGTCATTATTATTTGATATAGTGTACCTGATAATGCTATAGATTCACATTGGCCTGACGCTATTGGTGCCCATAAGGCTAATAAGTAAATTAATCTACGCATGGCACTCCATAACTTGATAATAGTATTAATAAGTCCTCAACAGCTACCACACCATCACCATCTAGATCTCCGGGACATTCCACTTGTATACAAGAAGGATAGTTAGGATGTTCTGTAAGCAATGGGTATACAAACCCATCTCCATTAAGAGCAAATGCAGTGCCTATCTCAGCACATTTAATTATAGTATAGCCTCCTGTTGGTAGTCCGAAGGAATGCATTGCACTATCACAATCTTGGTATTCAAAGTTAGTCCATTTATCAGCACCCACTGAGCTAAATACATGTTGGTTACATTGGGCAGAGGCAGATAGAGTAACCAGTACTATCAAGCTTAATATAAATTTTTTCATTGTTTTTAGTTTAGTATTACATATACATCTATGTAATTTCGTGAACCGGGAAGGATTCGAACCTTCGGCCGTCGCCTTAGAAGGGCGGTGCTCTATCCAGCTGAGCTACCGGTCCATATTAAAGGAATTAGAACCTATCATGGAGGTTAAAAGTTATAATAAGGAATATTACTCCTAATGCTATTATACCCGTATGCCAGATAATGCTATCTACTATCGTATCGAATCGGTTTCTCATGATTTGTTATTATTTATTTATCTTATTATTTATATATAAATATAAGGTATATAATCCATAGATCCTAATCTTTTTCGGGCTTTGTTTGAAAAAGTTATTAAGAATTAACTTATAGGGCTTATAGTAGTCCAAGCAGCTCCATTGGTTAATGTACCCCAATTGGCTGCTATCTCATTAGTCACTCTTAATCCAGCTCCTTCATCCATAGGCCAATAATATTTTAATTTGGCAAGTGTTTGTCCTCCTTCATAACCAGCTGAAGCTGTTACAGCAAATGGCGGATTTCCATCATTCCATAAACCTGCAACATGCTTTGCATTTAATACACCCTTCCATATACCTATATTATTTATATGGCCATTGAAATATGACTCTGAAGCTGCTGTTGCAATACCTAACTTACCAATACTAGATGCGCCATCATATGTTAAGTTTAAATTAGTGTGATTGCTATGGCCTGTATATTGAGTACTTACCTGTTTGCCATTTAAATAAATGTTCCATGTTGAAGGATCATATTCACTGTATATAAAAGTACACATCATCCAGGAATCTTCATATGCAGTTAATGGTGCAATACTTCCTGACTGTTTAACTGATAGTCTATTATGATCAGTTACACCTGATGTATTACCTCTTCCATACACTCCATACAAGTGCATTTGTAATTTAAAGTCATCTGATATCTCTACTGCATATCCTCTAAAATCATCATGAGTTCTTCCAATAGTCAATATTGGATTGACCGTAGATCCAGAGGCACCTATATACACCCATGCATTAATGCTTAGGCCATGAGAATCAAATTGAGCCTCGGTTATATGCAAAGTTTCAGATGTTGTTACATCGCCTAATGCTATATAGTCATTTACACCATCAAAGTTAATTGAGTAATTATTAGCATAATAACTAGAAGTAGTATCTAATAGAAAAGAATCTTTAAATTTATAATCCTTTATAGATGTGGACTCAGCCTTTGTAAATGAAGCAGTTAATGTAGTTAACTTCTCAGCTGAATCAAGGTGTCTATACCATTCCTTCTTATATGAACCATAAAATACATCTGTTGCAACACCTCCTATTAGCTTAGATTCTGATAATATCCTTATTGGATTACCAAGTCTATCCATTCCTAATTTAAGGCCGTCTAATGTCTCATCCGGCTTAGGATTAAATTTTGATTGGAAATTACTATTGAATTCTGCAGACCGCGGGCCTTTAAAGGATGCTGTATCGGCTGATGTAGCTACTCTATAACAATACTCATTTGATGTAGCATCATATCCTACCGATGTAGAAGAACTGCACATTCTTTCAGACCTCAACTTATATCGTAAGCTTTCAGTAGATTCAGCTGAACTAGCCGTCAACATTCCAGCATTGAATCTAGCCGTTTTAATTTCAGCTGTACGTGCCGGCCTTAGTAGGATAGTATAATCTGCTTCTAAGGCATCTTTAATTGTATATGTAAATGCACCCAATTGTGGAGCCTTGGTAAGTACTTCACTAAGATGTACATCAGCCACCGGAAGTCCACAGCATTCGCATATCTCTATAATCGATTGGGTAAATACATTATTAGTATTTGTTGAGCTATACCGTAACATATGCCGCTTCAGTTCTATTCATTTAATATAAATATGGAGGTAGGTAGTTAAGTATGGCTTCCATATAGGTAATATGAGGCAGAAAAAAACATATAAAAAAGCTGATGAAAAATTAGGTTCCTTACCAAATATACCTTATCTTTATTATATAAGAAATAATAAAAATTAAAATAGGATGGATACAAAAGAAAAAGAGATGCTATACGAAAGAGTATACAACTACAAAGCAAAGAGCGAGTATGGGTTAGTAGAAACTGAGATACAAGATGTACTCAAAGATTATCCCGGTTGTAACATGGAGAAATATAATGATGCTATGATGGGGAATACCTGTATGGTGAATGATGATAAAGAAGTCATAAACTACCATTGTGATGTGTACTCCGCTATATTATGTGGTGTAGAGAATAGAGATCAAATGCTACAAGAGTGGGATTAAGGAATAGTGTGGTTCCGGAATTATAACAGTGAGGAAGATGATTATTGAATGAGTAACGCCACGATTAAGAGGATTGGTAACCAATACCAATTACATGGAGGAATGATCCATCCATTTAAAATGACATTAAATGGCAACCGCTATATTATGCCCGGATGGTATAAGCTAAGCGAGAATGAAGCAATGCCTAATATAGAGGATATTGAATTTCACCCTTTTAAAGCTAAAGAGCCTATATTACCTAATAAGCTCAATTTAAAGAGCAATAAGGTATATAAGGTAGAGAGCTCTAAAGGAGGAACCTTTTATGAAGTCACAATGAATAGATCTGGATCCCTGGAATGTTCATGTGTAGGGTTTGGCTATAGACGGAAGTGTCGACATGTAACAGATCTAACCTTAACTAGCCAATAACAAAGCTTCATAGTGAAATTTTTATTTTGCACTTTTCGCTAACGCTCAGTTAAACGGATTGGTTGGGCTCTTATATATATAGAGCGAGCTCATCGCTATGCAATTGCATGGTACACGCAGTGTATACTACCGATAATGTTCTCTATTAGCAAAAGTTATGTTCACGATGGAAAAAGGTAATACGCCCCCTCAGAGCTGGTATATACCTGGTATGTAACCGGAAACCCCTATATCCACCTATTTGGGGGGGTTTAATGGGGGTATTTGGGGGTACCTAATGGTATGTGCCCTTTATATGGAGATCCTATGGTTATATGGGTGGTATTCGCTGGTATGTGCATATATGGAGGTTTATATGGTTTATTGTGGTTCTCTCTTGTTATATATGGTTTATACGCTCTATATAGTATATTCGTTATATATCTAGTTGCTTGCGTTATATTCGGCTACATGGTCTTCTTATTGCTTCCGTACGCTCTTTCGTATTGATATTGATTCCGGAACATTATCAATACAATGTTGTGTGTTACTATTGATATTACTTACCTAGCATTATCAATAGTTAAAGTTACGTCTTACCGTTAACCAGTCTACACGCAGCGTCGCCGACCAGTGGCTTTGCTACACGCAGCGTCAATCAAACAAATTCATATATTCTTTGGCTAGAGGTCCTCCTCCTATAGATACACTCGATACCTTCAATGCACATGATCGGTCACATTCCGGCTTATCGAACTCTAAACATGCATTATCAAATGCTTCCTCCTCATCTCTACCATAACAGGTATTCCATCCACCTCCTTTAAAATGCACCATATACTCCTTAGCTCCTTCTAGGTATGTATATCTCTTAACATACTCATTAAGGATCTCTTCAATGATCTCATCCTTCTGGAACACATGCATCGGCTCTCCATTAATACCTTTAGCGGCTGGCACCTTTGATACAGATTCCAATGCACTTATTCTATCCATTACCTTCTCGGTCTCCTTTATTCTATCTACTTTCTTCATACTATACTTCTCTCATAAAACATACATCTCCATTCATGATCAACGGTTGATCACCTACCTTATACTGACTAGGATGCTTCCCAGCCTTATCACAATATCCTTTAATCTCCAGGCTGGCATTTAACCAATCTGCTCTTGCCTTAAAGAATCCAACAAAGAGATCGGTATCATAATAAGGTTGCCCCTTTCTTGATATGAATATCGTCTCTATCCAGGTTGCCCACTGATCCTTTTCATACTCATATGAGCCGGTTATTAAAAAGTCTCCCTCCTCCTTGGAAGCTGTTACAAGCACCTTTCCTGGTGCAAATACATCTATCGCTGCTTGCGCTTCGGCAACTGCATTACTAATTTGGACTAACGTCCCTCTGGTTTTCTTTATCATCACTTATGGTTTTTTCCTAATTCCTTATATAATAAAGATAAGGTATAATCGATAAGGATCCTAATATATTACCAAGTCATTTGCCCGTCGATAAACAAAGTAAGGATCCTAGTAAAAACCTGGCTAAGTACGAGTCCTAGTAAAATCCAATATATTTTTGCTAACCCCTATACGAGAACATGTACAGGTAGAGAGAATTCCATATAAATAATTTGGTTTCTCGAAAGGAAGACGTATCACCCCAACCATATTCATCCTATACAATACCATACTGCTGATATAGCTAATATATCTATTCGTAAATATCTTACCACTTTTCAATTGATTGGTATAACGAACATCTAAAGAACTCATTATAAGGATTAAAGCTCTTAATAAAGCATACTATGATCATTCGTATATTGGTCGGTTAACTAGGAATACTCCTATGGATTCCTATCAGTGTATAGCTATACTATATCCTTTAGACCACATTAGCGATACCAATGCAATCACACATGCTACACCTAATATCCAGACTGCTATTGCAATATACTTCTCTTGCTTAATCGTTAGATTGAATCTCCATCTCTTCTTGGAATGGTAATTATGATCATTCATACATTGTAGGTCATTGTTATTCATTAGTTACCATTCACTATTACACATGTTATAAGTACTACTAGTATAGCTGTGCAAGCTCCTACCACCATCATACTAGCAAATTCCAATTGCCTTTGTCTCTTTCCTTGTCTCATTAGTAATATCTTCTACGTTCTTTACTCTTAACTAGTTGATCTAATAACATACCACATACCTCTGCTGTTATCTTATCTTCATAGTATAGCTTATATATTAATGCACTCATACTTTAATTGTTTCGCGATCTATCTATGTTACCTCCTTCAACATATCGTATACTATCATATGATCCGTCATTGTACTCCAACCTTTCCAATTTATATAAGATAACATTGAGCACATCATTGATGGTATCCACTTCCAATTGAGTATAACGAATAATTTGGAACATGCTATCCTGGTATTGTATATCCTCTGTGGTAGGTGTCCATGAGTTCTGTATTGTCACTTTCTCTAATGGTGGTTTAATACTCATTGCTGCACTTGCTATTAGTATACTACTGAACAATGCTATCGCTATAATGGTTGTTACTGCTCTACTTGATGTTAAGCATATATTCTTATTCCATAATTTCATATGATATATCTTTTTTATTATATTAGAATGGTAGGTCATATTTCATCTTATCATCATTGCTACCGGTACCTTTAATAAATATGTCCTCGGACTCACTTTCATCTGATTCTTCATGCATGATGTTAACCACGTCCGTTAACTTCACATACCAATGGCCTTCATGGACCACCTTCGGTGCTGCCCATAACTCATCTAATATGATCTCCGATTGAGTGTATTGCTTGGACTCATAATTATCATATCTAGCATTCCATCTATCTATAATCACATCATCATATCCACTCTCTCTCCATCGAGAAGCATGATGCCTTGCTGTGCTTAAGGACACATTCTCTGCTATAATCACTCCACCTGCCCAAAGTGCAAATCGATCACTATTGTTTTGAAGGCTCTCTATTACTTCATTGCCATGGTCACCTGGTTCACGTGATCGAATTACACCGGTATCTGGATTACGTTCGTATATCTTTTCTTGCTTACCTCTCTCGAATGCACTTTCTTGGTCATTCATATTTGCCTCCAACCAAGCTTCGGGATACACTCTCACCGTGCCTTGAAATGTCTTTGCATCAACTTTTCTAATTTCACTTTCAATACCATCTTGCAAGCTATATGCATATGCTAAGGCACCTATCTCATGTCCTTGCGGTACTCCGAAGAACTCATACAATGACATCATACCGGTAGGTTCCGCATCCATGATCTCATTAATCTTATTTGCCAATATTGGCTCTCCTGCATTATACTCCATATCATATAACTTGGTCTCACTACGTAGAAGGGCTTTCAATAGCTCTCTTCTGGTCTTATCTTTATTCATATTATTTATTTTTAAATTCTTTTCTTTTTTGGTTGTCCCTTCAAGCGAGCCACCGGCGAGCGTCGTCCACACTTCTCGTTCCGCACTTGTGTTCATCAAAATGGCATGGCATCATCTTCTAAATCTGCTTCATAATCACGCATCTTAATGTACCAGTCATACGATACGTTAACTGATATGATTGGAGTTAGATCATCACCTTTAATAATTTCCTTTATTGGATCTCTCCTCCACCAAGTAGATGGATAGTTTCCCCTATGGATATGTTCTAGGTTGGATTCTTTAATCCAAATTTGTATTATTGGTTTCATTATTAATTTTTATTAATGTAATGGTTCCACCAAATTAATCCAGCTCCTATAGCCGCAATACTTGCAAAGGAATATAATAAATGTGCTGGTGATAGTTCTCCTCCTAATACTAGTAATGGCCAAGTCATAATTGCTCCCCATATAAGGAATATCATAATGGTGTTTAGTTTGGCTCCAATTTTAAATGTCCTTTCTTTCATGATAAGTCTATTTAATGCTGATTGCATGTCCTTACCATATGCATATTCCGTATGCACAACACCATCCTTTTCCTTAATGGTTATTAGATACTTAAAGTACCCAGGCCGGTCCATGCTTTCCTTTATTAGTCTACATGTAGTTGCCCTACGTTTTGGATGTATATATTCTGTCATTCTAATTACTTTGCAAAGCTTATATTATACAATTCTTTATTGTATTTCTGCTTCTTTTTATTATTCCTTCCGATGGCTATGGTATGAGTAGACTTCAGTCGTAACAACTGTTCCATACATTCCTTCTCCGTCTTACAATGAAATGATAAAGTGTTATATATCTTTTCTCTAGTTTCATTTACGAAAGTTCCTTTGGCATCTTTAATTTTCTTGCCGGTTTCTATTCTAATCTTCTTTGCATTCTGTACATGCACTGTTAATCTGTAATTCATTTTTTATTATTATTAGTTAATGCTGTTATTAATCCCACAACAAAGTATACTACACCTATAGGCCATACTAGTATTGCAACTGATCTTGTATACCAATTCCATTCTGCGTCTTGAGGTACAGGCACGCCTCTACGATGCGCATACCAGGTAGCTATATCTACAATTAAGGTAAACATAGTACCAATTATGAGGTAATATATAATTTGGTTTATCATATTATACTGTTTCTAAAAATTTATCATTCATTGTCCTTGCTAAACTTATTAAGTTATTAGTATTAACAAATTCAGAATCTTTACCATACATCTTTTGGAAATTGCTTTTTTCCCAATCACTCCCACCTCTATCCGATCCTATAAAGTAACTCAATATTTTAATACCTTCTTTCCTCATTTTACCTACTTGCAATTTGGTATGCCTCATTGCACTTTCTCCTCTATACCCATTAAAATATGGCATGCCGTCACACATATTAATAAAATACGAATCTTTACCTCTTGATGCATTTACTATTTCATCCATTAATGCACTAAAACATAATCCTTCTGGAGTGGTGCCACATGCATTAACCTGAGGCATTATATTAATTAATTTGCTTAGATGATCTTTTCTAGAATCATATATGATTGCTATAACCGGTATATATTCTCTACTATGTCCTACATTATCGGCCGACCTTGCACTAACTACTACCTCCATATTATCAATCATGCTACATGCCTTGGCAATGGCTGCCGTCGTCTTCATTGCTTGACGTAACCTACCTCCACTCATTGATCCACTATTGTCAATTGATATATGAAGTATGCCTGGATTATATGAAAAGCATTCTATCTTTTCGAATATACTCTCATTACCATAACCACATGATGCTATCATTCTACTATCAATCTTACCTGACCTTAATCTATTAAACTTAAGATCCTTTTCTTCTGCTCTAATTTTAAGCTTCTTACCTAACATTTTACCTAATATCAAGCCCTCTTTGATTGAGTCGGAGTTTGCAAACTTTGCTCCGTTATGTGCACTAAACATTTCTGGAAATTGATTACTATCAATTAAGTTTTGAGTTACATTTTTAATAATATATACATTTTGCTTTTTATCATATACGTTATCTGTATATTCAGATTGCAACTCAAATTCAACCTCTTTCATTTCGATGCCCGATTCTTCCATGGCATTTAATGACTTTAGATCTGACTTACTTAACTTCTTTTTCTTAACATCTCCGTTAAGGAATTCATTTTGCTTCTTAATAGCCTTATCAAGTTGTCCCAATTGTTTTGACGATAAAGGTTTGTCTTTTGTACCACTACCTTTCTCGGCTTCATCACCATCGGCCTTTGATCCATCATCCTTTCCATCTCCTTCTTCATCTCCGCTAATCGGCTCTCCTTTCTCTCCTTCGCAATCTCCACTTCCTCCATCATCCTTTCCATCTCCGTCTTCTTCCTCTTCCTCTTCCTTATCTAATTCTAATGATGGAATCTGCTCTTCAATAAATTTAAATACTTCGAATGCTAAATCTCTAACTTCAAAAGTATTTTTCAATCTTGCAATATCCTTAAGGTCAATCATATTCCAAATTCAAATTTGGTCTAGGTCTAGCACATCTAATCTAGTATTTTTATTAGTAATATTACAGATACGAAACATATAAGATTCCCAATTGGCTTCTGTATATTCATCTGATATAAGTCCTTTATCAACAATCTTTGAGTTGAAATACTTATTATATAATGATTCATAGTAGCCTCTATAGCCAGGAGCTGTTTTGTAAATAAAATTATCAATTCTTCTATCTTCAATAATATTAATAAGGTCTTTCAACTTAGGTAATACATATCCTAAGGCCCAATATTTATCAGGAATATCAGGAAGGGTGGCTACGGAAGCTCCATGCTTCTTTGCCAAGTCCATTATATAAATTTCATGATCCCTTACCCATCCTTCTAAGGATGTCAATACATCAAAGTCGGTCAACTTAATATGTGACCCTTCATGTAATGCTAATCCTACGGCTGGATCAAATTCGTTATCATTTAGCTTGGCAGATATATTAACCATCTTTCCATTAGTGTAACTATCATTACCACTAAATTGTACCGGAATATTTTGGGCCGTAACGATATTAACAAAGTTGGCAATCGCCCTACGGTAACCTGCTAACTTTAATAGATCACGTCCTTTCGGCTTACTAGAGCCCAAATCATCAAAAATACTATTCCCGGATGATGTAAAATCTTCATCTAACCAAAAACTTGAATTTGACCAATTATTATTTTTTCGCATTTTTTTAATATTTATTATTTCTTATATAATAAAGATAAGGTATATTTGGTAAGGAACCTAATCTTTTTGAAGCTTTTTTTCAACTTTGTTTACTTAATATATACATTCAATGGAGGGACTGCATCATGATGCTCTTTGTATTCTGTTAACAAATGATGTTCTAAACCTTTTGTATAAGACGTTTCACATTGAAATCCTAATATCTTTTCCTTTACAATATACATAGGTAATATATATACCCAGATACTTTCAACCTCCTTTACATGTTTTCTAATACGGTCATTCGTTGTATTAGATATACATCTATAGCCTTTATGAAAACGTGATGTTAAATTCTGAGTCTCTCCTACCTTTAACAATTTGCCGGCGGCGTTCATTAAGACATATACGGCTGGCTGGTTATCTGAGTTAATTGGGTTACTAGGGTACCATATTTCTATCCCTTGTTTATACTTATCTGATGCAGTCATTATTGCATACGGCTCAAATCCTTTTTTTATATAATATTCTCTATCCATTATGTTTGGTGGTTATCTATAACTTCTGATGAATCGTATAACCCACCTTCATCATCCGTTGATCCAATATATTTTTGAACCAATTGCTTCATATACGTCCTTTCGCTATCAACTCCACCATCTTGATCAAAGAATGGATATATACAAGCTTCTGCCGCTTCTGGTAATGTAAATCCGTCCTCTAATAATCCAGCTATCTCTACACTTAATCTGGTACTAATTGCACTTGTCAACTTAGGAGATTCATTATTAATTTCCTTTCTGGTCAAGGATGCAATTTCTGATACTATATTAGCTTGGACCTTAGTTATGCCTGGATGTAATTGCAATAACAAGTCCGCCTCTTGCTCTTTATTCAATGTATCCATTTCAATAATAGTAAACCTATCAACTAATGCTCTATCCATTGTCCTGGTTGCCGTATATTCATTACCAATATTTGCGGTTGCAATAAAACATACTCCTTCAGCTACATTAATAGTCGGAGCATCTTCATGTTCATCTAATCTTAAATATCTTTGACCTTGATCTAATACCGTCATTAATATATTCCAAGCTTCAGGATGGGCTCTTGATAACTCATCTAATAATATAATGGCATCCTTAGTTTGAATGGCCTTTACAAATGCGGACTGGCTAAATGAAGTTCCTTCATCTTTCTTAAAATGCGTATTACCAATTAAGGTTGATCTTGGATCTTGAGTTGCACCAAGGTTGAAATAGAAATGAGGTCTCTTTAAAACTTCAACAACTTTCTTGGCCGCCATTGTCTTACCACATCCGGCCGGACCTGTCATCATAATATTTTTACCTCTCACGGCTGACCTCATCAAGTACTTCCATTTAAGATCTGATATCTTCATTGACTCTGGAATAAGATCTGGAGAGCTATGAATAAAAGCTAATACTGGATCGGCGTCTATCTTTTCGGATGACTCAACTTCCTTTTCGGTTGGAACCTGGTCCTCATATAACTCCATCTCCTTTCTTACACATTTAAGTGTTTCGAGGTTCTGGACTATACACTGGCCATTTTCTAATGCTAATTCTAACATATGCTCTCTTACAACATTGTTAACTACTTCTCCATCTACTCCGATGGCTACAATGTACCCATCTTGGAGCACTGGTTTTAGAATTCTATATTCTGTATTCATGATTATTTATTAATTATTATTTTTAAGATTCTTTTTTAGTCGCATCCGCATCAAATGATGCCCATAACTTTCCTAGGAAGGTACTCTTTGGTTCTTCGTCTGGTCCCCAATCTATTGTATCATAATACTCAACAATCCTTGATGCGGTAGTTACAGTCATATTACATACAAATTCTTCATCTAAAAGACTCTTCTTAAAGTCCCCTATTAACAATGGCCATTGAAGAGATGATTTTTCTATCTCTTTTACAATTTCTGGTCTTACTCGACTAAACAAATTTCTCATTTTTTAATATTTATTATTTCTTATATAATAAAGATAAGGTATATTTGGTAAGGAACCTAATCTTTTTGAAGCTTTTTTTAAAAATGTTACGCTATTATCATATTAATTGGAACATTAAAACTACCTCCTTGGCCGCTAACTAAACACTTAGTTCTTTTAACTTTCGTAATATGAAACTTCATGTCTCTAAATCTATCATGGTCCAAAGTTATTTCCTGGCCTATTGATAAGGTCGATTGCTTTCGCAGCGATCCAATTTTATCATTCGATTTTATGGTAGCAACTACCATGCTATTCAACGTCCTTAACTCGGTCTGGCTTAACTGGCCTAACATCTTCTCAATCTTACTTAACATCCTTTAATTTTTTAATATTTATTATTTCTTATATAATAAAGATAAGGTATAATCCGTAAGGAACCTAATCTTTTTGAAGCTTTTTTTCAATTAAATCCAACTAATCCAAGCTTTCTTCCTTCTGCATCAAACAATTCTGGAACTAATCCTTTGGTTACCATATCATCATAATCTTCATCTAATTGATAATTCGGTAACTGGCTAATTTGGTTAATAACTTCATCATTAACATAACCTAAAGTAAATCCTGATCCGTATCCTGCGTACCCAATTGATCTTTGAAGTTTTACTATCTTTGAAGATTCATCAATTCTTTCCCAATCTTCATCAATACCCAAATCGGATGATATCATTTGAGCTTCAACGGTTTTCATCCAAGCATCTAGGATATTTTTCTTCATCATCTCTGATACTTTATCATTATGATCATACATCTCATTTGAAT
>Ga0209091_10003412_pt1 | contig 12797 bp, 3 predicted proteins | sample ArcticOcean_MG_C_6_FD_187438 | JGI IMG/M metagenome (GOLD analysis project Ga0209091, IMG submission 187438) | Marine microbial communities from western Arctic Ocean - ArcticOcean_MG_CB8_128 (SPAdes) (version 2) | ecosystem: Environmental > Aquatic > Marine > Oceanic | place: Arctic Ocean...
CTGAGTTCTTCTCACCGCCAGACGCGTCCACGAACAGGAGTCGTTTCCAGACGATTCGAAGGCATTTACCCAAAGGCGACAACGGAAGCTGGACCATCAAAGCGTTTGGTTTGGTGTTGTCTGCCGTCGCCGATCCACCCTCAACGATGAAGCTCGCGACCGTTTGCGTCGTTTGCATCAACAGAGGGCTATCGGTAGCGGCACCACCACCACCACCACCACCATTCTTCTGCTTTCGCAATTCCGCCGCAGCCAACGCGCCGAGGGCGACGAGAGATTCTCGACAGACGTTTTCGTCGTCGTTGTCTAAACCAAACTCTAACGTCGACAGTATCATGAAAAATAACGCGTTTGGATCTGAAGCACCAGCAGCGGATCCATTGATGTTTACGACGAGCTCTGACATTCTGTTTGCGTTTTTAACGATGATATCCGCGAACGATTCCATCGAATACGAGAGCAAAGAAAAGTAGCAGTTTCTCAACTTTGGGAGCAACAACGCGTCCGGAGTCAAGAGAGGGATGACAACTGCCAGTCCTGAAAAGACAACCGAGGCTAATTTTTCTTTATCTTCATCGTTCCACGCGGAATCTAAGTGCGTTAACGCTCTCAAAAGCGATTTTAAACACTTGTAATTCGCCTTAATTTCTTCGTCTCGCAATCGCGTCAGCGTCGCCGCGGTCATCTTTGTGGGTTCGGATTTCGCGAAAATCGAGACAATCGAGAGCGTAAACTCGCGTATTCTTTGCTGTCGATCCGTGTTCTCCTCATCCATTGCAAATATTTCGCACAAGGTTTCCGATAACTTCATCGCTCGAGAGATGACGAGAGAAGAGTTTGCTAAAATTGCATTTTCAATCACTCTGGTCAGAGGCGAAAGCATTTCAAAGAAATGGTTCGTCGAGAACTCGTGCCTTTTACTCAAAGACGCTCTCGCCACACCTCTGAGCGCTTCTAAAGCACCCATCGTTCGGCTTTCACCGGTTGGATGTTCGATGAATTTCTTGTTCTCTATGGCTAAAAGCAAAACCTTCGAGGGTGGTTCTAAAACGTACCGCAAATACGTGTTTCTTTGATCGTTTTCTTCCGCGATGCCAATCGCAGCTCTCGCGAGCGATTCAGTCAATCCGCAGAATATTTCGCTCGGAAAACCACCGTTTACGTTTTCGTGCGCTTGACCGGTTGAGAATAACAACGTCGTCCACGCAGGATCGTTCGCGACCGCTTTACACGGCGCATTGCGTCGCGTCAGGGAAGGAAGTAATCGAAAGCTCGCAGATTTCCTTAAAGACGTTTCGCCGTCGTAAAAGGATATCGCGACAGTTGCTAAACCGACCAAAATTTTGGCAGCGTATGCACCTCCCTCGCCTTCAAACGGGTCTGGAGATTGGATGCTGCCGTTGATGGACAAATTATTATCGTTGAGTAACACGTTGCGCACGCGCCCGCCGGAATCTTCCGGGAACAGGTGCGTATCCGCCCACCTCGCCGCGCACCACACAACCTGTTCGACAACGCGAGGCGATAAAAACTGTTTGACGCTTTGATTCTCGCACATTTGGACGCACAGAGTACCGATGAACAGTTCACCAATTTGACGCAAAGCTATTCTCGTTTGTTCGTTTTCGTCAAACTGTAACGGCCGCATGGGCGTTTCGCCTCGACCATCGTCCGCGACGACGTGGCCTACGAGCCTTAACAACCACCACAACTCTTCAAACAACTCTGGAGCGCGTTGTAAATCCGCATGCGCGGCGTTATCGGTCGATAACGCGGCTAATTGTAACAAGAAATTAATTTTTTCGTGCAACGCTGCGGCAAGCATTGGCACGGACGACGACACCGTCGCGCGAAACAACTCTGCGACGACATCTAATGCGACATCTAAAGCTTCGATACCCGCCGCACCGTCTTCTTCGTGGCCGTCGTCTTCGTCGTAAGCAGACTCTCTCGCCGATTGTAAACCAAACTCGACGTACCTTTGGCATATCTTTGCAATCTCTTGGTTTATTTTCATCGCCATTTCCGGCGACTCGGCTTGATTTCGCTCAACTTTTGATGATAACACTGCAAACGCATCGAAGCAATTTTTCATGACGAGATCTAAACACGATCCGTCGTTTATCGCTCGCAAACTGCCAGATTCAATCGCCGCCGAGCAAATATTCGTCAGCGCTTCTAATACGCTACTACCTGTCGCCGCACACGGCGCCACTAAGAACGTCCAATGGTGCGCAGAACACAACGTGCCTAACTGCTTGACGCAATCTAAAACTTCTCCTTCTCTTTCGTCGACGTTGTTCATGGCATCTTTCGGGTCCATCACCGTTCGCGTTTTCAAGAGCGATTGGGCGCACCGTTGGAAGTGCATGGACTTCAATTGCTTGTGGACGTCGGTTTCGGGAAATATCGATCCGCTCAAAGCGCAAAAGCTCGAAAACAAACTTCTCGTCTCCTTGGCGACTTTAGTACCCGGCAATATCGCGCTCGATCCGTCCGCGCTGTTCTGCGCCACGCCGCTCGGCGAGTGCATGGCTTCGTGTAAAGAAAAAAGCCACGCGAACGTGTCGTTCTCTCCAGATTGCAACAAAACGTCTCGCCACGTTTCCCCAGGCGTCACTGGAATGAAACCATCGGATATGGACGCGTTTTCTAAAACGTTTCGACCTCCTTTGCTATTGCTATTATTATTATTATTATGATTATCGTTGCTTATTGTTCCGTTCTCATTCTCTACGCCTCTCGCGCCGTTTTTACCGAACCCGCCGAACCGAGAGAAATCCCACGATAAGCACGCGTTCAACAGCCGTAAACTCGCAAAGAAACACTCCTCGTCTTTCCCTAATTTCACCATTTTCCCTCCCTCAACCATCAGCACTTCTCTGGCGATGTTTCCGGCGTGCGAGAAAAAATGGACTAAAACTTCCTTTTCGAGCGCGTCTCGCACTCGCTCATGAAACTCCCAATTTAAATGCATAGGCGAGCTCGTGCTCGGTGCACACTCCAAAACGACTTGCGTGAACACGTCTAAACCGAGTTTCCTCGCTCCAGCGGTCGCTGAAGACGACACCGCGCGTTCGCACTCTTCCAATGCCATCTGTCGTTGCTTCCCGTCGTCGTCCAGCCACTGTCGCTTCAACACAACCGCCAACACGGAAACAATCTGCGAGCTGATGACGCTGCTCATCCGAGACGAAGATGAAGGCGTTTCTGTCGTCTGTGAATGCAATAAATACTTCAAGCAAAACTGTCGAATCTCCGCGCGCATATCGTTCGTCATCGTGTCCCATTTTTGTAAAATCGCAAACCGTAACGCGTTCGACGCTTGAAACTTTGCATCGATCGATTGCGAATTGATGAGTATATCTTGACACAAATACAACGCCTCCGGTGATTTACGAAAAGAGAGTAACGTTTGTTCCGATTGTTCTCTAATCGATCGCGTCCGCGAGGAGAGGTTTTGAGAGGCGTGTTCGATGTGTTCTCGACTCGTCATTTGTTATGATGTTTTCCGATTCTGATTTTTGATGATGTTTCTTTTTATTAATTCTCGATGACTCCTCTTCTCTCTCTCTCTCTCTCTCTCTCTCTGACGACGACGCCAACGACTGCTCTGCGACTGTTTCTGTCGTTGTTCTGAAGAGGGGGTGAGGTCGTTTTTGACTGCTTTTTCGTAAAGGGAGCGCAGAAAGAGAAAGAATGAAGAAATTATACGAGAGAGGAATTTTTGGAAAAAGAAGAAAGAAATTGGAATTTGACAATTTTTTTTTTGGAATTTTGTAACATTTTGTGCTTCTTCTGTTGACGTTCTTTCCTCGCTTTGCGTGTCTCGACACCGTTAGTAGTGCGTCTCTTCCTTTTCCCTTTTCCCGAGAGTGTTCATTTAAAACACGAACGATAAAATGGGGAACATTATATCCTGGGAGGCGAAGAGGGAGAAGGAGAAGGAGAGAGAAGAAGAGATGTTCGCGGATGCTATGGCGGATATGGAGTGGTTGGAGCTCGGACCGACGGCGATTTGGACGGGATTGGTGACGCATCATAAGGATGTGTTTGTCTCGCATGTGATTCCGAAATTGAATAGGACTGATCGGTTTTTCTTTTTAGAGGTGAGTAGAGAGAGTCAGGATGTGCTTGTGTACGCCGGGGTAAACGTTTCGGGATTACGTGCGAGTGTTAACGAATGTACATCCATTTCGACGTTGGAATGGATGTGGAATCACTTTCCCTGGGGAGAGAAAGATATGGGAGGAACGGTGATAGATCAAGCCTGGTTTTGCGCAGGAGTTGCTCTAACGAACAAACTCGAGTTGCTCAAGTGGGCGAGAGAAGTGAAACAGTGCCAGTGGGATGAAGAGACGATTAAAGTGGCAGCACATGAAGGTAATCTCGAGATCTTAAAGTACTGCTTCTCTAATGATTGCCCGTATGATGAAGAAGAAAAGTCGTATAAACAAGCTATTTATGGAGGACACCTCGACTGTCTTCGATTTCTTTTCGACAAAGTGAAACCTTCGCGAGATACGGAAAAAGAAGCGGCAATACAAGCAGCATGCGGTGGTCGCATAAACATCTTGAAATATCTTGTTGAAGAAAGAAAGATACCTGAGTGGAAGGAGGATGAATTCTCGGAATCATCCGTTGAGGTAAAGATCGAATGCGTGCTAAACGCTGCAATGTATGGCCGACTCGATTGCCTCAACTACTTAGTCGAAGAGGCGAAAGTGCCTCTTCGCGACTGGCGATACGTCGCGTACGCTCGTTACCACGAGCAACCCGACTGCGAAAACTACTTGCTGGAAAAAGGGTGCCCAGAACCAACGGACGAAGAATACGCTGAATTTGTCGAGGATCAGCAACGAGATTCCGAGTAGAACACGAAGCAGAGCAGCGACTGAGCAGAAAGACAGAGAGATAGTTCCTTGAAATTTTCACCCATGCCCACACAAAAGACACGCTTCGCTTCACGTTATTAGCACACCTACTAATAAATAAATAAATAATGTTTGCGACGACCAAGACGAGTGTTATTACTCCTGACGCGAACGCTTTTGGTGGTGGTGGAACGCTGTGTGTGTTCTCGTCGTCGTCGTCTCTGAAATCGAGGCGAAGACCGAAGAAACAGACGGGAAGAGGCTTTGAGTTTCTGGCAAAAGCCCGGCGTCAAAAGTCCCCGCCGGATGAGGACGAGGAAGATGACGAGGATGAAGTTGAAGTTCAACAAGAAAGACGACAACGACATAAACGACGTGAACGACGTAAACGACGAGAGATTATGACCACGACACTCGCATCGTGTGCGATGACAGGGATGCCATATATTACGCAAGAGCAGCAACGAGAAGGAGAAGCTCGAGCGGCTGATGCGAGTTCGTTGATAGTAGAAGGAGGAGGAAAAATTTCTGACTTCAGCAATCTGAAAATACTCCTCTCGGAAATAAAGCGAGCGGACGCGGAACTCTCGCAAATGATTGGGCAGCTACAAAGGGCGAGCGATGTTGGCACGGACGCGCCTTTAGAGCTCATGTCGTATGTGTTTGAAAACAGAGACTCGGCGATTTACAATTTCCAAAAGAACGCGTTGAAGTTGGACGCGTTTGTCGACGCGGAAGAGTTAACGCCGATTGAAGCCGCCGTGTGGGACTCTATCCCGCAAAAGAACGGAGGGGGCGTGCACACGCCTTTTATAGTGACGCCGAACGAGTTCGTGTGCGCGCTTTATTCGTGTGTGAATAGTCCAGACGCACCGCCGTCGACGGAAGCGGCGTTGACGATTGAGATGTTGAGAAAAGGCGTAGCGATGGGGAAGAGGAAAGATAAACGCATCACTTCGGAGGGGTTGTTGTTGACCGCGGAAGACGCGAGAGGAAAAGTGCAACGGTATTTAGAGATTTTAGAAAGTAGCGGGATTTTTAATAGAAGCAGCAGCAAATAAGTACAGTAGTGAATAGACACTTGACAACAACAACAAGTACTACGACACATTTAGGTTACTCGTCTACATTCCCTCGGATTCGATAAGAGTTAACATGGCTTTAACGATTGAGTTGTCCATGGATATGGGGCCGGGTGAGTTAACTTTATTCGTCAAAAGTTGATCAATTTTCTTGCGCAACTCACGCGCTAACACGCCAATCTTTGCCGGGGCATTAAATTCGCACCAATCGTCGAGAACTAATTTGCCTTGTTCGTGTTTCACGTCTAATTCGCCTCCGAACAAGAGCAGCGGGTAGCTTCCAACCATGGTACAATCGCGAACAAAAACCTTCGAGGTTTGAACGCGATCACCGTAAACTAACCACGTCGATTCATACTTGCCGACGTTGAAATTTACACTCGTTGGGTGTAAAAATACTCTGCCGACGTCTCGAGAGTAGTATTTCATCTCTCTCCCCGAGGCCATTTTCTCGACGGCGCCGCCACTCGTCTTGGCGTATTTTGCAACGGGATGTTGCGCTCGTACGAGTTTTGGGTACAGTCCAGCAACGAGCGCGGCTTTGATGATTCGAGAAACGTTCGAGTTCACGTCCACTTCGTCTTTTAAACCACCTCCGACGTTTTTGTTGCCATAACTACTATTCGTCGTGTCGTCTTTCGCGCGCCCAAATCGTTTGACGCGAAGCGCATAGTTTCGTGAAACAAATCCCAAGTCGGACAAAATCTGCGCAAAGTCCACTCGCGATTGCAACACAGCCTCTAAGGCTTGACTCGAAAGATAATTTTCGTCGCAAAAGCGTCTCTCTGCGCCTCTTCCGCCGCGTTTCTTGGCATTTAACCACCCATCAAAGGCATTGACGACGGCCAAGTGGTCGGATTTACCAACCGCGAACGCCCGTTTTTTCTTCTCGGCGTCTTCTCGATTATCTTTCGGAGAGTAAAACAAAGGACGTCCGGACATTGCGCTCGCGATGGTTAACATCGGGTCTAAACATCCCAACAAAGAAGCGTAGACGAGCATTTTACCCAGTCGCGGGTCGCACGGCATGTGCGTTAAATGCTTACCCAACGGCGTGACAATTTCTTCGGTGTTATTTACGAGCGCCATCGCTTTCAAATCCTTCAATTCTTGAACGGCGAGGTCCAGCGCATTTTCATCCGGAGGCGTCAACGCGAGCGAAAGCGTTTCTTTCGCCGTTCTTGATTCTGGCGCCATACTTTTAATATTCAAAACTAACGACTGAAGTGGCGTTCTTAACATTTCCGGTGCTTGTGTCTTCTCGAAGTTTGCAAATTGCGTTCGCGAGAACAGTCGAAAACACGCGCCCGGCGTCGTTCTCCCGGCTCTCCCGCGTCTCTGCTTCGCTTGAGCTTTGGAGACCCAGCAGTCTTCCAAGCAAGACAGACCTCTCTCTGAATCGTATCGCATTTCTTTTTGCCGTCCCGTATCGATGACATATCGAATATCGTCGATTGTAACTGAAGTTTCCGCGATATTTGTCGCCACGACAATCTTACGCACACCGAGCCTTGGCTTTTGAAAAATTCTTCGCTGTTCCGCCGCAGAAAGCTGACCGTACAAAGGAAGAAAGTCTAACTCACCGACTTCGGAAACCTCTTGCAAGCGCGATTGCTCGAGGACGCGAATGAGCTTCAAAATTTCAGCTTGGCCAGGCATGAAGATTAAAAATGCACCGTACGTATCTTTCTCCATCGGTTTGCCTCCTTTCGGGACGATGCTTTCCATGCCTTCTTTGAATTCTTTACGAATAATCGCAGAGAGTGTATTTTCAATCAGTTCATAGTTCAAAACGGATTCGTCCACGTTTTGAATGGAGCGCTTTACATCGTCGCTGTAGTTATCTTCCAAATGCTTCCTCGCTAAAGCGAGTTCGGTTTGACGCTCTCGTTCTTCCTCTTCTTTCCTTCGTTTCATTTTTTCGTCCGCGGTAGTTTCGTTGTTGTCGATGTTGTTATTGTTCGACGCAGGAGAAAGCTTCGGAATAGACGCACGTTTATTTGCAGCCTGGTTTTTATTCAAAGCCCAATCCTCTGTATCGTCGTCGTCGTCGTTGTCGTCGTCACTATCCGATGTGTCATCCTCGTCGTCTTCATTATCTTCGTCATTTTTGTTCTTCTTCTTTTGTTTCTTGGAAGAAGCGACAATTTCGTCCAGCTCGGCTACGTCCCAGCTTTCTGGGACTTCACGATCGGCTTGTCGGTTGTCATCGTAATCCTCGTCGTCATCGGAAGACAGGAGTGCATTCGGATCAACGATGTCTTCCTCGTTTTCAAGCAACGCTAGTTGCCTTTTCTTTTCCACCGCGTTCTTGGCGTACTTTGATTTTTGACCAACTAAAAATCTCGTCTCTTGGAACACGTCTTCTAGGTAGTATTCTTTCACGGGGTGCGTGAACCCGGGAATGGTGATTTTGGACGTTTCCACGGCTTTGATTGCATTTTCGTTCGCTCGTTTTGACGGTTTTTGAAAGTAGTCAGCAAACAAATCCGCATCGGCAGTCGCGGACATGAGAACGAGTTTCAGATTTGGTCGCTTTTGGACGACGCGTCTGAGAAGTAGAAGTAAAACGTCCGAATCGACGGAGCGTTCGTGAACTTCATCTAAAATGATGTGCGTGACGCTTTCTAAAGTTGGATCGCTCAGCAATCTTCTCAGTAAAATACCAGTCGTGCAAAATAACAAGCGCGTCTCTTTACTCGTTTTCGATTCCAAACGCACGGAGTAACCGACGACGCCTCCAACTTTTTCGTCTCTTTCGTTTGCCACGCGCTCGGCTAAACCAATAGCGCTAATCCTTCGAGGCTGCGTACAAATAATATTCGTTTCGCCACCTTTTTGATTGAAAATCGCGTGCTCGAGAATAAACTGCGGTACTTGCGTCGACTTCCCGCATCCAGTTTCCCCGGAAAGTACAACCACGGCGTTACTTTCGACGAGTTTTGTAATTTTATCTCTGGATTCCGACGCGGGTAAGTTGTTTCGAACGGTTTGCATTTTAAAAGCCGCCGAGTGCTTGTTGGATTTGAAATCACGTTGCCATAAATCATACGCATCTTTCAAACGCGCGCTTTCTTGTTCGATTTGAGCTCGCGAAAGTTGATTTCGCACGTTGTTGCGTTTTTCGTTGTTCTTGTTTCTGTTCGTGTCTCCTTGCTGGTTTGCCAAAAGTCGTGGCGGCGGTGAAAATGCTGCTGCGTTTACACCTCTTGGTTTTGGTACCGCTGAAGACGGCGACGATAACTTTTGCGTTGCTTTTTTCGTTGAAGAGGATTCGGTGTTGCTGTTGGTAGATCTCTTTTTGCTTAACTCCGTGCTGATTGCATCGATGACTAAATACATGCACGGCCCCGACCCACTTTCCACGCATTCCAACGCCGCTGCAATCGCTACTTCCAAACACGTCGCGAGCATTTCCCTATCACTACTATTACTGCTACTACCACTACTACTACTGCTATCTATATAAGATAAATATATCAGTGGAGGTGCGGTTTGGGGATAACCAAGCACATTCGTAAATGTTACGAGCACTTTATTCTCCACCGATACAGAAATAGCGCATTCCTTATCGTCTTTCTTCACGTTCTCATCTCCGTATATAGATTCAATCGCGACAATTTCGTCTTCCCAATCTTCGTTCTTTTGTTTCTCTGGACTAATCGTAAACTTTGGACCAACTCTATTTCGATACGCAACAATCATCGGCGATACTGGAGAAGAAGCAGGAGAAGAAGAGGCAGTTTTGACTGCATTCTCTGCTTCTTCGACGGAAAATCCGCGTTCCCAAAGAATTCTAATATCTCCACTATCTTTCGCGGGAACGCTATTGCTCTCTTTCCTAGACGCCTCCATCGGTTTGTTAGCGTTGTTCAACAAAAAAATGGGATCGTTCATAGCTTTTGGTGCAAACTTTGCCGGTAATCGCGATTCTGGAATGTTAATGACCAACCAGTCCAAGGCGCTCTCGTAGGCAAAATCTTTCGATTGTTTCACGGCGATGGTCGCGTCTGATTTCTCAAAACCACACTCTTCCAATCTCTTCGTCAGCGCTTCGACTTCCGGGTTTGCAATTTCTTCGTCCGTTTCGTGCAACACGGAAAAGTCGTCGTACGATCGGTGATGTTGCGTAATCGTCAAAGACTCTTCGCTTTCAAACGTTCGGAGTAGTTCTTCAACCATCAACCTTTTCTCTTCGGACATGTGTAACGTCGGAATGACCCGTTTCGGTTTCGGTTTCCTATTTTTCCTCTCTAACTCTCTCTTTTCTCTTTTTTCCTTCTTCTCTAATCTCGTTTTTTCTTCCTTCTCGTAATTTTCAAACCTCTGTTTATAGTCGTGCGGAAGCAACCTTTGCAAAGGGAGATTCGTCGCGTATCTCGCCAACGCCAACGTCGCCCCTCTCTGAATCGCCTCTTCTTTTGACGGCGCCGCGTCGTTCATCCACAACACAATATCTGAATCTGGTTTATATTTATCCGGCAAAACAACCTTACAAATCCATTTATTCGGGATGTTATTATCACCGGTAGTAGTACTACTATCTTTCTTCTCTTGCGGCACGTATCGCGGCTTCCGGATGTCCTTCTTCTTATTCGCAAACTCCTCCAAGATCGTTCTCGGTTGCTTCACCGACGCTCTCACCACCGGCGCCGTATCCACGATAATTTTCTTCGCGCTTCTATCTTTCGGATTTGCTGTCGTATTTATATTTAATGCGGACGGATCGATGCCTTTCGCTTTATCGCTTTGCTGTTTGCTCTTTTCCGCCAACTTCACCTCTAACAAATCTTTCTGCTTTTGCGCCAACATCTTCACCGCATCTTTCGCATCTATTTGTACTCCTTTCCCACCACCTTCACCACTTTCCGCATTAAATTCCTTCTCTAACGCCTCTTTGTGATGTCGCTCGATGTGCATTTTCAATCGGTCGCGCTGTTTAAACGGATCTCGATCGCAATACGGACACTGTAAATCAATTTTCTTCTTCAGCTCTGACCAATTCGCGTCCGCTTTATTACTCATCCCTCCGGTGGCGACGATGCCTTTTTTCTTCTTCATCAGCTCTTTCCTCGGACCGCCCATTTTCTTGTGTACTCCTCTTTACTTACTTATTTTCGTATTATTGTTGCGCGATGATGCCATTCTTTGTCTTGGTGATATGATATAAAGAGAGATACTAATTATATATAATAGGGGTTTTCTTCGTTTTCTTCTTGGTTTTTATGATGATATTACAACATGGCGGCGAGTTCATCCGCGGCAGAACTGGTCGCCTCCTTCGCTTTGACTTGATTTTTAATCGCGGTTAAATCCCTGGGCATTTCATCTTTCGCGAGGAAGTTTAACCATTGATGTAAAATAGCCTTCTTTTGCCCGCGGTATCGGCAGACGGTTTTCAATCGCAAAGCTTTGAGTCTCGTTTCGTTATCGTTGTTGTTGTTGTCGTTATCGTCGTCGAGAATAGAAACGCACTGCTCCATGATTTGGACGTCCTCTTCCATGGACGTCGGTAAGCTTTGTAGTAATTCTGTGATTCTTCCGATTAATACTTGTCGGTAGAGCTGGTCGTTGTCGTTGTCCGGTAGCATGACGTTTTGCACGATGAAGGAAAACATCGCGTGGTGCGCCTCGTCCCTCGCGAAATTCCATCCGGCGCGTATGCTTTCGTCTAAACCGGACTTATCCCAATCAAACTTGTTCACGTCGGCTTTATTCTGACCCATGGCTTCTAAAATGTGCTGACGACGTTGTTCGACGATGGCATACGCAACGCCCTTGGAGTATTCCAGAGGAATAGCCATGGCGTTTTGCTCGGAACTTCCGGCGTCGACGAGTTTTTCCGAAAGCCAAGTGGCAGATTCCGGTAACGTTCTCCATAACTCAACCGTATCGCGAGGGTTTCTAGATTCCGTGACGAAACCACCGAATAGGAGAAAGGTGTCTGAATCCGCCACAGCGTACGAGACGGTAATTTCATCTCCAGGTTCTAAATCTCTTCTGGCGACGAGTTCCACGCCGTCTGGTTTGTTCTTTTCCTGTTCTTGTTCGGACAGAGCTTCTTCGTGTTGTGACGTTGTTTTCAAGTTCATTCCTTCTATTTCCTTTTTCTTCTTTTCGCTATAAGCCGGCCGCCAAAACGCCGCCGGGTCGACGTGCGTGTGATTACACATGTCGATAAACGGCGCCACGAACGCTCCAGACGGAGGCATTCGTCCCTCGTTATTCCCCACGTCTCCAATGTCCGCGTCAATCTCTACCGCTCTCGATCGCGCGTTCGCCATCGCCCACGCCCACTCTTTTTTCGTCCAATTCCTACAACTCCTCGTCGCGGTCGTCTCTTCCTTTTTAAAGTGCATCTCCACGTTCACCGAATCCCTCGCCAACGTCTTCGCACACGTCCCGATGGCGTCCGCGAATTGCATCTCCTTGATCCCCTCCGTCGTCCACGTCCCGCACGTCGGCGAATCGATAACTTTCGGCAACGCGTTAATGTACGGGTAAAACTCCGATTTCTCTTTCAAATCTCTTTGTCTCAATAACTCCGCCGCTAACCGTTCCGACGACGTCGCTTGCTCAAACGGAGGTAAAGAATCACCGCCGGTGCCAACGCGTAATCCTTGCGTCCCGACGCAACACGCAAAAGGGACGAACAAAATTCGCTCTCCTTTTTTAATAATCGTCTCCCTCGTCGGGGCGTCAACATTAGTATTCGTATTATTACTGTTGTTGTTGTTGTTGTTGTTATTGTTGTTATCATCATCATCCGCAGTTCTGCAATAAACTCTTCGATCGAACTCTTTCTCACCAGTAGTTTCGTCGCCCTCGTCATCATCATCGA
>Ga0209091_10003415_pt1 | contig 12792 bp, 11 predicted proteins | sample ArcticOcean_MG_C_6_FD_187438 | JGI IMG/M metagenome (GOLD analysis project Ga0209091, IMG submission 187438) | Marine microbial communities from western Arctic Ocean - ArcticOcean_MG_CB8_128 (SPAdes) (version 2) | ecosystem: Environmental > Aquatic > Marine > Oceanic | place: Arctic Ocean...
CGTTGGGAAAAAACATAATGGAATAGAAATTACAAATAGTATTCCAAAAATTGCCCGGGCCAATCCCTTTGGTCCTCTCAATAGTATGCTTGGCCCTGACGGTGAACGCTGGGCGCCGGTTCACGGACTGTTTCCCCACTCTAAAATTCAGCATGCCTATGAAGCTGTCGAGGCTTTATTTGAAAAGCATGCACAAGTTATGGATCAGTATAAGATAGAGACTGGCTATCTATTTGCATTAGTCGCTACTAACTGTTTTGTTTTGGAGCCGGTGTTCTTCTGGCCTGATGAGATTTTTGAAATTCATAAGCAGACCGTTGAGCCTACTCATCTATCTAGTTTAAAAAGATTTCCGGCTAACCCCGATGCGCGAGCGGCTGTGGACCTAATTCGTGATGAAATGGTTCAGTTGTTTACAGCGTTGGGAGCAGTCCATTTACAAATTGGTAAGGCCTATAATTACAAAGAGGGTATTCAGCCTAACAGCCTGAGGCTGGTTCAATCGATAAAAAATGCGGTTGATCCCCACGGAAAAATGAATCCTCAGTCACTGGGTCTGGAATGAGTTTATGATTTTTCGACATTACCAGACAGTCGGCGGTAATGATGCTGAAAGCCAGTGGCAGATTCATTATCGCGAAGCTGGTGTAGGTATTCCCATCATTTTACTGCATCCCTCTCCGACCTCATCTGTGTTTATGGAGCCACTGATAGAGTTGTTTGCTAGGCACGGTCGAGCCATAGCATGGGACACCCCGGGTTATGGGCAGTCAGATAAGCTGCCTTGCGATACAGAGGGTCTGGATCCATACGTGCAGGCGCTGAATGAGTTTATTACCAGATTAGGATTGGATAGACCCGTTATCTATGGATCAGCCACGGGGGCACAACTTGCTATTGAATATGGCAAAGCCTATCCCAAAAATACCCGTGGATTAATCCTTGATAATGCGGCCTGGTTTTATGATAGCGAAAGGGATGCCATTATGGAGTCCTACTTTCCGGATATATCACCGCAAGAGGATGGCAGTCATTTGCAACTGGTCTGGAAAATGGCAACGCAGGTCTACCGATATTTCCCTTGGTATGATAGGTCAGCCCCTGTTAAAAATTCGGTTAAGATCCCTTTGTCTGTAGTGCAGCAGACAGCACTCGATTACCTGACCGCTGGGACGGAGTATGATCGTGCTTATCGCGCTGCATTTCTCAATGAAAGGCCTGAGCAGCTTCGGGGATTGAGTATTCCAACCCGTCTCATGCGTTGGCAGGACAGTATGTTAAAAGACTACACTGATCGCTTGGATGGTGCAGATTTTCCGGCAAACATTAAAATGTGTCCTGCAGGCGCTGGAAAAGACAACCGTTTATCAACGCTAGAGCAGGTCCTTGCGGAGTTGCTCTAGCGCGGTCTATTGAGAACGAAGCCCCACAGGAAGAGAGTATGTCACGAACCGCACCATTAACCTTTGAAGACCTAGATGCAGAACTACAACCACTGATGTCCGCCGGTAATGAAATGTTGGGATTCATGCCCAATGATGGCTTGATTATGGCGCGAAAGCCTGCGGTCCTTAGGGCCATGCAGGGTCTTTTGCAGTCGATCTACATGCCTGGGTCGGTGCCTAATGAGCTGAAAAAATTAGTCGGTCTGATGACGAGTAGCGCAAGCGGATGTCAGTATTGCCAAGCCCATACCGAGTTTGGAGCCTTTCGTGCGGGTATTGATAAAGAGAAAATTTCAGCGATATGGGAGTACGAAAGCCATAGCCTGTTTAGTGATGCGGAGCGTGCAGCTTTGGATCTCGCTCGATATGCCGCTATGACCCCTAATGGCGTTACTGATGAGCAGTTTAAAAATCTGCGTGGTTATTTTGATGATGAACAGATTGTCGAACTAGTCAGTGTTATCGCACTTTTTGGATTTCTCAATCGCTGGAACTCAACTTTTGATACCGCTATTGAACCGGCAACCAAAACGGAGCAATCAAGTTAAAAGAATTTTTATATTTTAGCGAAATAATCACCCTAAAAAGACAAGGAGTATTTGTGAGCGATAACATTCAGATTCAACTAGCTAGTTTTCCAGACGGCATCCCTGAGCCAGAACATTTTGCTATTGTGACAGTGCCAGTAGAGCCGATTGCTGATGGCCAGGTGCTGTGTGAAACCCTGTACCTCTCCCTAGACCCCTACATGCGAAGTCAAATTGCCGGACGGCATATGTCTGGATCAGTCTTGGTTGGCGATGTTATGAAAGGTGAAACTGTCAGTCGAGTGGTGGAGTCAAAAACGCCCGAATTCAAGGCAGGTGATATTGTGCGGTGCTTCGCAGGCTGGCAGAAATATTCGATACACAACGCAGCTGAACTATTCCCTGTAGACCCTAATATCAAACCATTATCTTATGCGTTGTCTGCACTGGGAATGACGGGATTGACCGCTTATGCCGGGATGATCTGGCAGGCCAAGGTCAAACCTGGGGATATCGTTGTTATTCCTGCGGCCATCGGTGGTGTGGGTGCAACAGCGGGGCAGTTGGCAAAGATTCATGGCTGCAAGGTGATTGGTATTGCCGGAACTGATGAGAAATGTCTCTACGCAGTGAAAGAACTAGGCTACGACGCCTGTATTAATCGGAAGAAAGAAAATGTTGCTGAGCGTCTTGATGAACTCTGTCCAAAAGGGGTCGACGTGTTTTTCGACCTCGTTGGGGGTGAAATATTACATCTCGTTTCTGAACGACTAGCGGTTGGGGCAAGGGTCATTCTGTGTGGATTGATGGCTGAGTACAACAAAGAGACAAGAGCCGCTGGCCCGCCACCAGGGAACTGGATAAAAGCCCGCGCCATAGTCTACGGTCTGGTGGTTTATGATTTTGAATCACGTCGAGATGAATTTATTGCCGAATGCCTACCTTATGTGCTCGACGGCCGGTTAAAAATGCCAGAGGACAAGGCCGTAGGTCTGGAGTCTGCTCCAGGCGCTTTTTGCAGACTAATGGGTGGCGAAACTATGGGCAAAGCAGTGGTCGAGGTGACAGTCATATGACTAGCGAGGTTAGCTACTTAGGGCAGCTCTTTGTGGCTGTCGAGCTCTGTCCGGTAATCAGTTAAACAATTGAGCTAGCGAAAAATTGACTTGCAGCATCAGTACACCGCACTATTATCAAGGAATGGGAGTTGGCAAGCCAGTCCGTTAGGATGGTCGAACAAGACGATTTTACTACGCAGAAGGCGGATGTTTCTGCTGTAGGGATAACGAGGGTGGCTTGGGGTTTCGCTCTTTATGCTGCGCTATATGAGTAAGCAGAAGGCCTTCCAAATTCTCATAGCACTGGGCGATGGTAAGTTGGTTTGTCACATAGGCCAGACTTTTAGTTAAAGCTGGATTGGCGTGGATACTCGGGAATATTCAGTCTTTTTAAGTAAGACTTTAGGTGAAGGTCGTTTTAAGGAGATATTAATTTTATCACCTAGAGGCCATGGGGTTTTAGTGTTTGAGTACAATCAATCTCAATGAACAGATACAGGCTTAAAATGATTTAATTGTTTAATGATAAAGGTGGAAAAAATTGCGACTATACATAGCGCTATGAGCAGATTCCAGCCAGTTGTGTAGCTATCGGAAGCGTCTCTCATACTGGCCATAACTCTAGTCCCAAGTCCTCCGGCTAGAGAATCTATCATGACAATTATAGCCAGTATCTTGCCATAGGAGTTGCCAGCGTAATGTTCGGCAATCAAAAGCTGGATCGTGGTGAAAGCCCCGCTAAAACCAATTCCTCCGATGACGGCATAGGCGAATAGCATCGTCACATCATCCTCATTCAATGACCGAATAATCAATAATCCAATGGTAAGTAGTAAGATAGATACGATCATTGATAATTCTTTATTTAGGTGGTCGCCAAGCCAGCCGAAGCTGAATTTACCGATAACAGAGCATCCGAAAAAGGCCGAAAAAACCATCGGCAACAGTTTAGAATCAATACCTACATCTAAGACTAAGTGGAGTGATTGATGCTGCGTTAAGGCAATCACCGTGAACCATATGGCACCTGTCGCAATTAGGACAAAATAGAATGTCGGGGTTTTAATAGCCGCTCTCAATGTGGGCCCCTGTAGAGTCAGTGGAGGCGCTTGGTTAATGGGTTCTGCGTTACCCCTTATGTCAGAGTTATTCGGTTTGTCTAAGAGTAAAAAAATTATTGCCGGGAGTGTCATGCATGCTGCAATGATCGATACAAGGACGACAGCGTTGCGCCAGCCAAGTGCTTCAATACCGGAACCAAGGATCAATGGGAATATAGCGCCTCCTAAACTGGAAGACATAAGTAATAAGCCTGTAGCTATGCCTCGCTTGCCGTAGAACCATTTGGTGAGTATGACCATACTAGCGGTCAAGCCGCATAGGGACATGGCAAGACCAAAGACCAAATAGACGGTCACTAGCTGCCACAGTGATGAGATAAAGGAAAAGCACATTAGGCTTAAAACAATGCCGATTGTGCCGACTAACATTATTCGGCGCACTGAAAAACGATCAAAGAGCACGCCTGCAGGCGGCGAGGTAATGGCGCCAAAGATGGACAAGACAGTTGCCGGCAGGGTCATTTGAGTTATAGTCCAGCCAAATTCGTCAATCAGCGGTGGGTACAATAAGGGTAGCGTGTGCACGATAATGCCGCTGCTTGCGGCATAGATGAGCATTAAACCGAACAAAACGAACCAACGGCGGTATTGTTCAAAACAGTTGTTCATAAGTACATTGCTCTATATCTGGATCCATCTTTACTGGTTATATTGAGTCGGTAATAGTGCATGTAGCACTACCTAAGCCATCACGGCTAAGTCATCACCTGACCTACGGTTGGGCAATGCGAACGCTGTCATCGCGGATAGCGCCAATAGTGGGCAAATAATAATACTAAAACCCATCTGCCAGCCAACGGAACCCACTACAAATGGAACAATCAAGGGGAATACTGCGAAACCCAGACTTAATGGGGCCGAAGCGCATACCGATAAAGCGCTCGCCCGGACTTCTTCGGGAAAGATTTCTGCAATCAAGACCGGCAATACGGCAAGGGAGCCATAAAATAATGCCGCGGTTAGGCCATACCAAATAGTGTCGGCGGTGCGGCTTTCCGAAAACCATAGCAGGCCAATCAGGGCAATGGTTCCCCCTAGTGCCCATATAATAAAGACGGAGCGGCGGGTCAAAAGATACTCTCCAACGAAAGCTGCCGAGAGGTAGCCTCCAATGCCAATAAAGTTTGACATGCCCACCAGACTTGCGGCATCCGATTGTGAATAACCCCGTACTTCGGCAAAAAAGGTTGGAAAATAAAATGCTGAGCCAGCATAGGCGCCTCCAAATGCAAAATAGGTTGTGATGCTGGCCAGAGAACTCTTGCGGTAAGGGGCTGAAAAAAGCACGCGTACCTTACCTTTAATAGGGGAGTCTGTGCCTGCCAAAATAATCCCCGGTGTATCTCGGAGTAACCAATGAAAGAGGCCGGCCAAGGGAACCACAAGAAAGGCTGCGAAACACATAGCACGCCAACCATAATCGGCCAGAAGGGGTGCCGCAAAAAGCGATGCTATAAACCAGCCTAGAGGATAACCACATTGCAATACACCCATGGCCATTCCGCGCATTCTGGGTTTGACATTTTCCACGACATAGGCATTTGTGACAGGTGATAGGCCTGTACTGAAACCAAAACCTAATGCCCGAAAGATGGTCAACATGACAATGCCGCCGGCCAACCCCTGAAAGCCAACTAGCAGTGCAGACACTGCCAGATAAAGGCTCAATATGGGGCCGCGTCCAAAACGATCCGCTACAATACCTGTGAACAGGAGCATGATAGAGGCAATAATAAACGAGATGGTTAAAATTATTCCTGCTGCTTCTAAGGGCAGGTTAAACTCTTCAAGAATTCCTGGAATGGCGTAACCAAAGAACGCCTGATCCATATTAGTTAACGTCCAAGCAAGGAAGCTGATCACCAATATTTTAGTATTCGTTTTGGTAGTAGATTGGGTCATTATTGGCCTCTCATCTCTTAGTTTAGGTAAAGCCACCGAACCTTAAATCCGCCTATTTTTTTACCCGGCTCTATTCTGTATTCTTTTGGCTTTAAATTACAGCGGTCCTAGGGTCATAATCCATCGCATTGCCGAGTCCTGAAGAAGGCCCCATGGCTCGTTTTGCGGGATCGTTGTGCATATAGGATTCTGCCCGCTCTAGGGAGATCTGTTGAATGTGATTGGTTCGTGTCATACGCGCCCGCTGATATCTCTCCAGCGCGCTTTGCCAATTATCATTTTCGGCCTCAAAACATCTCGCTAGAATAAGTGAATCTTCAATTGCCATAGCGGCTCCCATGCCAAAAAATGGCGTCGTGGGGTGTGCAGCGTCTCCCAGCAGGCACACTCGGCCATTGATCCAATTATTTAGTGGCGCGCGAGTAAATAGGGCCCATCGCATACATTTATCCGATGGCGTGGCTAGAATAATGTCCGAGACGTTTTGGTGCCATTCAGAAAATTGTGCGGCGACTTCGGACACGTCAGCGGGCTCCGCCCAGCTTTCTGAGAGGAAGTCATCTTTCCTGGCAATTGCGACGTAGTTAATCAGATCACCATTTCTGACAGGGTAACGAACAAATAATTTATCATTAGATGAATAAGTGGCGAATTGGGGATCTAGCGCAATATCCTTTACCAGCGTTCGATCGACCAACCCACGCCAGGCAACAAATCCCGTAAAATTAGCGGGCTCTGACGAATATAGACGCTCCCTTACCGCCGATTTAAGGCCGTCAGCACCGATAACTATATCGCAATGATCAACCTGTCCATTGGCAAACGATAGTTTCACCTGTGAAGCACCTTGGCTGATGTCCTGCAGTCTGTGATCGAGGTTAAGGCAACTGTCTGCGTCTATCAATGAGGCTGCCAGTAATTTGTGTAGGTCGGCTCTGTGTACCTGTCGGCTGGCAATGACATTGCTGCTTAGAGTCTCTTTTTGATCACGCGGTTCGTAAACCAGAATATCACCGCTTAGATGATCAATCACACCCATATTAGCGCAGGGGCTATCCAGAGCGGCCAATTGCTCGCCTAGCCCTAAGGCTTCAAAAACCCGAGCGGCATTTTTACTAATTGTGAGGCCTGCTCCAACCTCAGCGAGTTTTTCTGCCTGCTCATAAATAACCACCTGCATACCGCGCTGCTGAAGTGCGATTGCTGTTGTAAGCCCACCTATACCTGCGCCTACAATACCGATTTTCAAGCCATTCGAAACGGTGATATGTCACTTCCTAGGGCTGTTCAGCCTGTCGTATATTTGAATATATTTGAATTTCGCTTTCGGGAGCACTCTTACGTTGGTAGTTAGACACATTGGAACTGGAATCAATAGCTCGGAAGCCAATGCCCATTGTTCTGTCAACGGCTTCCGTCTGCTTTGTACTGGCACTGGAGCGCCTGTCCGAAGCTCCAAGCCAATACAGGCGATGTCTACTTTGGATGTCGGCTATGGGTTGATAGACCGCGAAAACGGACTCCCCATGGTTCAACGAATAAACGCAGGTTTATGACGCGCAACAAATCCTCGGACATCGGTCAGTGGCCTGCCTAGAATATCTTCAGCATCGCTGGTAGTTGATTCTAGAGCGCCATTGGCTATTTCCTTAAACAGTAGCGAAACCGCCTCGACATGCCAAGGGCTAGGGATTGTCCTGGCTAGGAGAGCATGGAAATCGTCATGGGACTGCTCGTTGTAGGTTACTAATTTACCTAATTCGTTTGAGATTAGCTCGGCCACTTCGTGGAAGTCTAAAAGCGTCCCACCCGTTAGCTTTCGAACTGAGGATGTCTCTGGGATACTTGAAGCAATTATACCGGCAATCTCGCCAACATCGTCCGCATCTATAATTCCAGTTTTTGCCTTACCTAAAGGAAGTGAAAATTGATCAGACATTTTAATTGATTGGGCAAACAGCATTAGGTTTTGCATAAAGAAATTCGGCCGTAAGAAGGTATAGGTAAGGCCTATTTCCTCAATGTATTTTTCGACCTTAAAATGCACGACAGGGATAGGCGCGGTGGCGGTAGGGCTTGCCTCCATAGACGATATTTTGACGATATGCTGTACACCCGCGGCGGCACTCTCTCGGGCGATGAGGCACTCAGCTTCCAATTGGTGAGGCCCATTACCGGTCACTAGCAGAACCGTACTTACACCCTTTAAGGTGTTCTTTATAAGAGTATCATCGGAGATATCACCCTCAATAATATCGGCGCCTAGCGCGGCTAGATCGATGGCTTTAGCTGAATCACGTGTTAGGCCTTTAACGTCCAGCCCATGTTTAAGTAAGTAACGAGCGGCACTCGAGCCAACCCTTCCGGTTATACCTGTAATAAAGATCATAGTTTTCTGAGCCTGTTATCGTCAGCGGTGGTTTCAATCTAAATGTTTGAGTAGTCCCATTAGGGCCTTTTCAAGTTATGACATATTACCATAACATTAGCTCAATAGTTGCTATAGATTGCCCGTTTCTCTCTATTTTATAGTCTTTTTTCTGGGCTGTAACGGCTCTATCCGAGGAATAAATAAAGACACAATGATCGCTGAAACTAGGTGCATAGAGGCCGCAATATAGAACACTGGTTCATAGGATCCTTGATCGACCAGTCGACCGATAATGCTTTGAAAGGCGGCTCCCCCCAAACTACCGGCAGCGCCAAAAATACCCCAAACCGTGGCCACTGAAGAACTTGGGTAAAGGTCTGCCGGTAGTGAAAATAGATTGGTGTTCTTCAACTGAATGGCGAACATTGAGATACAAATTAAGCCTATTAATGCCGTTGTTGTTTCAAGTGCGGCGGCTTGTGACATGCAAATGGCTAGCACTGCTCCCGCCCATATGAGAATTTTACGCGCTGCGTTTATGCTATAACCACGATCAATCATAGCTTTACCAGCCCAGCCGCCGCCCAGAGCCCCTATATCCGCGGCCACAAACGGAATCCAGGCAAACATCGCGATGGCTGGAAGGTCTAGTCCGCGCTCAGTGGTGAGGTAGAGCGGTAGCCAAAAAACCACAAAGTAAAAGGCACCATCACTGACGAATCGAGAGAGCATGAGACCCCACATGACAGGCTGACGGAATAAAGCCCCATAGCCATATGCGCTATCCATATTCTGCGCAGACGGGTAAACCTTCTTGTCTTTAGTCACATCAGGTTCATCGTAGACCCGGTGCCAGGCCAATAACCAAACGAACCCTAAAAGCCCAGGCACAATAAACGCCCATTGCCACCCGAACTGAATAATAAGCCAGACCAATAGAGGCGGTGCGATGATCGACCCTAACCCGGTTCCCGCCGTCACAATACCCACCGCCAGTGAGCGCTCGTTAGCAGGAAACCATTCTGCAATGGCTTTATTGGCTGCTGGAAAGTTTGCCGCCTCGCCAACTCCTAAAAGAATTCTAACGCTCAGCAAACTACGAAATCCTTGTGCGAACGCATGTGCCATTCCCGCTATGCTCCAAAGGATCACGGCGAATGAGAGAGCCTTACGAGTGCCTATTTTGTCAATTAAAGGGCCGCCAAATAGTTGCCCTAAAGCGTAGGCAATCAAGAATCCTGCTGAAATATCGCCATAGTCACTGGCGGAGAGTGAAAATAATTTGGTGAGGGTGGGAGCGGCCACGCTCAGTGCCAGCCGATCCATGTAGTTGATGGTAGTGATGAGGCAGAGGAGTCCAGCGATCTGCCATTTTCGTTGCCGCCACCACTTCACGGTGCCGTCTTTGATGACTCTGTCATCAGGTCAATGCGCATACCTGCAGGTGTATAAATCGACCAGTACTCTCCGGTACCGGCAAGCGTACTTAAGTCACCTCTATGGGCTACGACGTGTCCTGCCGAGGAGGCTTTTGAGGCTATTACAGACGCGTCCACGGTTTTAAAACAGACCTGATGTAGACCACAGTTAGGCAATGTCGCTCGTGAAAAGCGATTCTCGCCGCCCACGCCAACATATTGAACGATTTCCAGCTGCGCTTCGCAGTCGCCTTTATGCCCCCAAATACTGACATCCAGTCCAGCACCAGAGGGCAGTCCGATCATCCGTTCTATGGCTTCGCCATCAAAGAAATTGTGAGTGAGTTGGTCGAGACTCAGGACATCTCGATAAAAGCATTTTTCCGTGACAACGTTTGGTACCACGCTGATAATTGGGCCTATAGCGCCAAAGCCTTGCGCATTTGTGGCTATCTGTTGATCAGGTAATTCCAGCAACACAAGATTAATGTCATCATGGATACCTATATGCATTTCACAGAATCGCGTCCCATCTTGAGCTGTCACCTCACTGTGCGAGGTGCTGTGGAAAATATAATTTAATGCTCTTAGGGCATCGACACGTTGTTCAATGTCGGTGACATAAATATCAATATTCTTAGGACAGGCATCAAATACAGCGGCGCCGTCTCTTACAGATGGCCCTGGTTCAAGCATCTCAATCAGATGCAAATAACCAGTAGCCGCGCAGGGAGCGCCTATAAAAGCTTGCCGCTTAATTGCGAAGGCGTTAATTTCCCACTGCCGGGCTAGTCCTGCATCGGCACCCTCCTTTTCGGCGATAACCTCGTAGCCCAAGGCGTCGATCCAGAACTCAAGCGCCGAATCTAGATTGGCAACACCGATGGTCGCCGCATGCCACTGACTTAACATTGATATACCTTTGTAACATATATTATTTTCTATGGTAAAGTAAAAGTTAAGCCCTGAATACAAACTGCGGCTTAATTAGGCATTTAATAATGTGTTATTTATTATTGCATAAATATTTTTCTCAAAAATAGGAACCAATTAATTGAATAACACTATTTTCCCGGTGAAGGATAAATTAGAACTTTCGCAATGTATGCAGCTGGCATTCGAGCGATCGCTATCCCGGCGGGGGGAGGCTAAACTGATAAGTGCTATGGGCCATTCTCCAGCACTTTTTGATTGGTATATGGATGATTTTTATGAAAAACTTTTTTATAAAGGTAGCGTGCCTGTTATCTTTAAAGAACTAGGACGCCTGCGACTCTCTGAAGTACATGGATGCAGGTCGTGTAACAGAGGTAACCGACTTGACGCCGATGCAGCTGGATTATCATCAGCCAAAATATCGCATATTGCCGACGCTGAAAATTCAGTTTTTGACTCAGTGGACAAAGCGGTGATTAGCCTGGCCGACTTGATGTCGCTGCATGCGCGCCGAGGTCGGTTATCGCAGGCGCTATATGATGCGCTGGCAGTACATTTTGATGATGGCCAGATTTTAGAGCTCAGTATGATATTTTCGTTACTTGCTGGCATGGCACATTTCATGTTCGCTTTTGACATGATTGAGCGGGAGGAAAGCTGCCGGCTTTAATAACTATAAAAGACTAGGCTTAATCGTGAACTTCGCCAGTCCGTTTTATTAGGGTTCGATCTGATAACACGCGGCTAAACTTTCTAGCTTGTATTCAGGAGCGATTACTTTTGCGAGCATATGCGCGCAACAGGCTCGGCTGTTAATCATTGAAGGAAGGTACCTATGGTTTTGCAATCACTGCTAATGATAACAGTACTTGTGGTAGACCTTGATGCGACAATTGCTGCTTATAATGACTATTTAGGTTATGAGGTCGCGCAGACCGGAGTGATTCAGGGGGCCTGCGCGGAGCAGATGGGGGATCTCTCGTTGACGGGTCGGACCTTTGTAAATATGGCCCTCCCTGAAGGTGAGAATGAGGTTTTATTGCGGTTTATTGAAGGTGCTAGTGTGGCCTATAAGCCGATGTTAGCGGCAGGTTGGAGTGCGATTGAGCTATTGGCACAGGATCCAGTTGCATTACGAAACCAAATGTATAAGAGCGCATTTTCGGTAGTCGGAGAGCCGGCCTATCTTACCGCCGCAAAAAAGATCTTAGCAATGCAAGCCTCGGGACCTTCAGGCGAGTTGTTATACTTCACTAAGATGTTAGAACCGGAGAGTTCTCTACTGAAACCTGCCGCGCCTAAGTCACCGGTTGGTAACACTTTTATTATGGTAGCAGGCAGCCGAGACCTGATGGCTACACGACTTTTTCTCGAGGAGAATTTTAAAAATTTTATTACGAATCCTATACCATTTAAGATTGATGTGCTTGCTACGGCTAGAGAGGATGCATCGGATACACGGTATCCTATAATGGTGATAAAATTTTCTGGGCCATTTGGTTTTGAGTTTGATGAATACGGCAAAGAACTTGATACGACAAAAGTGGCTGGTGGAATTATCCTAGTGAGCGCATCAGTCGATGCGCTCACTAGCATTGATTCTTCCCCGCAAATTAATGAATCTCTTACCTCCAGATGCCCTGGGCTCAAGGGACGGTCTAGCTTGGTGCGGTTTCCCTCCGGCGCCCTGCTGGAGGTCATGGGCCCCTGATAACTACATTTTAGGTATGTCATCATCTGACCACCATAAAAAGACCTGCAAGTACCCATTCGAGATTAATACCGATAGGATCGGGTTCGGACAGGGTGGACGCGAAACTATGTTTACGCCGGCCTTATTTGTCTTTTCCACAACATAAATAACTAACGAATCGCGAGTGAAGAATTTAGTCTAATTGTTGATGAGCAGTATACTGAAAAAAATTATTCTTAGTGTACGTCACTCATTATCAAAAGCTAAAACTAGGGTTGATTATATTGGCTGCTCTGAGAAAACAGTAATCGGGATTACGTC
>Ga0209091_10003421_pt1 | contig 12774 bp, 6 predicted proteins | sample ArcticOcean_MG_C_6_FD_187438 | JGI IMG/M metagenome (GOLD analysis project Ga0209091, IMG submission 187438) | Marine microbial communities from western Arctic Ocean - ArcticOcean_MG_CB8_128 (SPAdes) (version 2) | ecosystem: Environmental > Aquatic > Marine > Oceanic | place: Arctic Ocean...
CGCGAGACAAACTCCGCCGAGAACGATTGTCGACGGTGGTTTGCTCTCCAAGTTTGAGCACTCGTTGTCGATATCGGCGCAAACGAGAGTGGCGGCTAAAGCCGGCTTAACTCGAGATCAAGCCTTGTCCTTAGCGCGAACGATCATAGCCGAACAATCGTTCATGTAATATAGAATATATAACTCTCCGTTTATTTGTATTATTTATTTAAGGTGGTAACAAACAATATTATCTGTGCGTATGTATGCGCGTCTATTTTTATTCTGCGTCGTTTCGTGGTGGTTTCTGCGTAAAAGTCAATCAGTCACAGATACTAGTACTGTCTATTACGTAATATTTTTAGGGCCGTCCAGTCCCACGATAAAGATATTTCCGAAGCGTTTTGCCTCCTCATTAAAAATACACTTTGTAACACACGTTCAGTCGTCGTTTTGCGAAGTTTTATTGCAACCGTTTACCGAATCAATCGAGTAAACGTACATCTAATCACAGCTTTCGCGGTTTAATTCACTTTACCCGCACGCGTTCAAGCCACAAGCGCTTTATTGAGAGAATCTCTTATTGTTTTTTGCCTCACGCCGCAAAAACAAAAATCTCATCTACGGGAACATCAATCGCGAGAAGTACTACTCGTCGCGAACCTATACACGGGAAATAAACTCAGTTATTGATTGAAGTGATACTTGTTTTACACTTTAATCGTGCGTTTTGATTCATTACACTGATTCATTGCATTTTATACTTGGCGATACATTTATAGAGACCACATTTACGGAAAAGAACCTCCGACAGAACTCTCGTAAGAACAACTACGAAGAAAGACTCATCAGTTTTATATTAAGAAGAAGATTTATCAAGATGGAACTCGACGGTGGAAGCGATAGCGACAATAGCGATAATATATACGGTAAAACTAATTTCGTGGAAGAAAACTGCTCGTTTAACTTTGTCTCGGACATCCGATTTTGGGGAAGTTCAAGCCGAGCGGAAGGATTGAAACAATTTTTCGACGTGTTGACTGTGCGACGAAAGTGCGCCTGACATTCTTTACCTTTTTTGAATAAAAGGAGGAGTGAGCACATCATCATCCTTCGTTAGAGAGCAGCAGCAGAAGCGTAAGAAACGCTAAGAGCCGCCGCCTACTGATTACGCCCGCGCGTCTGTGTGTGTGCGTATCATATTTTGTTGAGAAATACAAAGAAAGCTTTTCAAGAATGCAGAGCGAACTTTACCCGTCGCCGCACTTTGAAGGGGTCGAGAAGCGCATCGAAATCAATTTTCGCGTTGCCGCTGACGACAACAAAAGTACTGGTGGAATTATTCCAGCCGCAGGTGGTCTTCGCTGCTTATCGCGCGCCGCGCTCGACGTGTGCATGACCGCCGCCGAGTGCGAGATTGTTTCCGTACGATCGAACGAAAAGTTTGACGCGTACGTCTTGAGCGAATCGTCTTTGTTCGTTTTTGCGGACAAGATTGTGTTGAAGACGTGTGGGACGACCAAATTGCTCTCGGCTGTGGATCCTATTTTGGAACGCGCGGCTTTGATCGAACGTTTGAAATTGGTTCCGTCCTCGGTGAGATTTACGCGCTCCACGTATTTGTTTCCGGAAGAGCAGCGCGAGCACCACGTTTCGTTTACGGACGAGTGCGAATTTCTCGAGGGCAGGTTTGGCCACTTGGGGTCAAACTCGAGCTACGTCATGGGTTCAAACTTTGACGACGCGCAGTGGCACGTCTACGTTGCCGGAGATTTCGTCGAAGAAACGAAATCTGAGGCTTCGTTATCGGTGGAATGTTGCATGACCTCTTTGCACCGAGAGCACTCGCAACACTTCTTCCGCGAGAATTCGCAAGAGGAAGGTCTAACTGCCGTTCCTTTCGTGAGTTCCGAGAAGACAACGCACGACTCTGGTATTCAAAGTATCTTTGAATCGTTTTCGATCGACGATTACGTCTTTGAACCGTGCGGGTACTCCATGAACGGCTTGAACGAAGAATATTCCGGCGAATACTCTACCATTCACATCACTCCGGAAGATGGATTCAGTTACGCCTCCCTGGAGCATTCTAACGTCGATTTGAACGTGAACAGTGCCTTCTCCGTGTCAAACTTTGTCGAGAAGTGCGCAAACGTGTTCCAACCAGGCAAGATGACTTTCGCGGTGACTTGCCACGGCAGCCGGGAAACGACCAACGCGTTCTTTTCTACCTTGACGAGTACGAACAAGGATTTGTTTTGCGTGGGAGAAACGTACTCGAGACCGTCCATGTGCTTTCAGCAGTTGCCGAAGAACCAAGGCTTTGTCGCGTATTTGACGTTTGTCAAGACTTGCGTCGAGGAAGTTCCCCGCCACGATAAAGGACTCAACATCGGCAGCGTCGTCGTTTCGGAAACCGTTAACGTTGGTAAAAAAATTGCCTACGATCCTCGCAGCGAAACGCCAATGTGCATTTTAGACGCCGCCATGAGTTCAGGCGACTCCTCTGAAACCGACGATTCTTTGAGAGACTCGTCCACGGATGAGTTTGTGTCGTACGACCAACACGACGGCGCCGGACAACGACAACGACAACAAAGATCGTCGTTCGTTTAAACAACGCGATGATGATGATGCATCATACGCGGTCGCGAATGTGAAAAAGAGAGAGAGAGAGAGACTAATATCAATCCTACACGCGATTGTACATCCAACAAAAGTAAATTACTGTCTCCAAGTTTTGACTAAAAATCAATCTGAAACCCTAAATACTACAAAAAAGAAGGGCGCGTCTGGGAAATTTTCTCTTCAGAATTGGAATTTTACACCAGACTCTCTCTCTCTTCGCGCGCGCGCAATTCATCACACGTGTTGTTTAATACCTCTCTCGTACAGACGAAAACAAGCAAAAAGAAAGAAAGGAGCTTTTTTGAGTCATAATAATGGTGTTTGTAGTAAAAAACGACACGGAATCGCAGTCGCTGTTGAAAGACCACCACCACGCGGCAAATGAAAACAACAATCACATTACGGAAGAAAACAAAAAGAAATCCACGCGAGGCTTCGTGAACTCGTTCCTCCACCAAGGACGCATCGCGACGAGCGGTTTCGTCATGTTTGCCATCTTATCCTCACTGATTCTCGTCAGTTTCAGCCAAGGTTACGGGTCCGTCAAAACGGACAGTGAAAGCATTTTGGCCGCCTTGGGGAAGAAATCTTCAGGTTCTTTAGGCCACAAATCGCACTCGCATAACAACGCGCACGTCATCGACGTCCCGTTCGCGGACGACAGCGACAAGCACAACAACAAAGCATCGCACAACAAGAAAAGTTCATCATCGAAAAAGAAAAAACAGGAGGAAAACTGCGACCCGGCCGAGGCGGATATGGCCAAAGGTATCTTCGCGTACCCGGATCCGGCGTGTATGAACGGCGAAACCGCCGGGTGTTCTGGAGATCCAACCAGCGGAAACCCGAGCACGTGCCGCTTTTGCAACACGTTGATGGCGCAAGTGAAAACGCCGACCTGGGCGACGTGTCCACAATCTGTCTGTAAGAAGCACGGGGTTATGGGGTGCGAAGGAGACTCGGTCGAGGACTTGGAGTGGAAGTCGTACGTGGACGATATTCGCAAACACAACGCGCGCGTGGAGAAAATTGGCATCACGAGCGCGTGCGAAGGGACGCCAGCCGATCGAGAGTTGGGGAGGTTCATGTTCCACGACGGTAAGTGTGGCGAGAAGTTGTTACCGGCTTGCGACGGAAACCAAGTGACGCAATGCCGATTTTGCTCGGCGGCGAAGAAAGCGAGCGCGGCGAGCATGACGTGGCCGACGTGCCCGGACGTGGTCTGCGCCAGATGGGGTATCAAAATGGATCACTGCGAAATGCCGTTGGCGATGTACCAGTTGCCGACGAAAAGAACGGAAAAGAATAGAAAGACGAACCAGTTCCCGGAACCGAGGGTGGACAACGTGAAAACGGAAAAGCTGCACAAAAAGACTTGGAGAGACGCCGAGGATTTGATCAGCAGCGAAGACGCGAACTCGTCGAACCGAGATCACATGCCGAGACCGTGGCGCATGGGAGACGATTACGCCGACATGCAACGCGTGGCGAAGAACTTCATCACGAAGAATTAATAATGAATAAAAAAAATCAAATCACTCGTCACAACTTTGTATTTTCATATTTATTTTATTATTGTGTTCTTTGTTTTAAAGCTAAACTACTGTAGTACCTGTGTTGTACTTCTCCTAAAGCGCCACCTTCTTTAATTTCTTCTTTGATCAAAGAGCGGGTTGTTGATGACCAAGTTGGCCACGATTTCCGGTTTCTTTTCGCCAAATTTACCAGTTAAAACGACCAAAACTTGGTCCGCGGGCCTGATGCGCATAGGGAGCGCGCCGACGGCATCCTTCGAGATTATTTTTTCCGTCGAATCACTACTCAGCGCCATCAAAACGCGTTCTTCTTCCAATCTCGTGAGATTTAAGAACGCACCACTCAGTCCTATCGCTTTTTTGAGCAACTTCGTTCGCTCAATCCACGAGACGCTGTTTTGTTTACCTTCTTCTTCGTTTTCTGTTTCGTCTTCGTCGGCGTACTTGTCTTTCTCGCTACCATTTTCTCCAAGTTCGATCAACTTTTGCGCCGCTTCGTTTGCGGATTCAGACGACGCTTCAAACTCGATCGATACCATAGTCGGATTAGGCGTCCCCGCGGATTGTTTTGTCGTCAAGTGACGCTTATTTCCGATTTCAACCTTCACTTCAAAACCAAACTCTGGTAAAAAGCACGCTAAATGTTTCCTTCCGACGATGCGCGCGATGGCCAGCGTAACCGTTGGGTTCCTCGCGAGATGGTAACAAAAATACACGAACGAGTGTTCGTCTTGCGCAACCTTTGCAGATGCTTTCTTTATATTGCACTGAGTCGCAATTTGAATGCACGAAGATGTCGATGTGGGAAGTAAATAGTCCACCAACTTGTTGCTCTTCTTGACGACGACGTCATCCGAAGACTTCTTCTTCGAAAAGAAAGACATCATCTTATTTTTCTGCTTCTTGTTCTTCTCTTGTTCTTCAACGACTAAACTCGCACGGAGTAAACGGTGGACGAGAATATCCGGATATCTTCGAATCGGTGACGTAAAGTGCGTGTACCTGTCGAACGCTAACGCGTAGTGGCGCCAACTTTCTTCCTCCGGGAGTTGTCCCGTGCAAAAATACTGCGCCAACTGCATCGGCTTCGTCGCTAATAAGTTGATAATTTCGTAAATGGCGTTCACACCACCATTATTCATCGTTTCATCTGTTCTTCTCACGGTCTCGCGTAAGTGTTCTAAGCTTCGATGTAACGCTCCACTCGTGCTGCAATCGAAATCGTTCAATCCGTTCGCTTGCGCAAACTCGCGCAGCTCGAACATTTTCTTTTCGTTCGGCGGCGGATGTAAACGCAACAAAGCGACGTTCGGGAAATAGTCCGCGATTCGTTTCGCCACGCGTCTATTCGCGAGCAACATTAAATCTTCAATCACTCGATTCGATTCGCGAAGTTCGTATTGAAACGCGCGTTTCGGCAACTTGGTCTCTTGATCGATTTCAAAACCAATTTTCGCTTGGTCTAAACGGACCGAGCCGTTCTCGACTCGGTTTTCGCGCAACGTTTTCGCCACAGATCGAAGTAAACGCACGGACTTTACAACTTCAAGGAGAACGTTGTCTTTTGAGGATTGTTCTATTTTTCCTTCTCCGCTGACGTTCTCCTTTTCGACGTTCACAATCGCTTCGTCTGTCATGGATGCATCAAACGCGTCCAACATTCTTTGCGCGTCGCCGTAGGACAATTTCGCTCTGCTTCGCATGACGCTTCGTCCGAACCATTCCTCCAAGATTTTACCATCAGATTCTCGAATGATCCACTCGCAGGACATTGCGTACCTATCCACGCCTGGATTTAAAGAACACGCGATTTCGCTCAACAGTCTTGGTAACATAGGCACGACTCGATCGCACAAATAATTCGACGTCGCTCGAATCAAAGCTTCTTCGTCCAACGCCGTGTTTGGTTGCACGAAATGCGAGACATCCGCGATGTGTACGCAGACACGAATGGTATTTTTATCGATTCTCGTGGCGAATAAGGAATCGTCCAAATCGCGCGCAGTTTCTGGATCTATCGTGCAAGTGCCCGTGTCGCTCCTAAAATCTTTCCTCGCGGGTTCTTTTTCGTCTTCATTTTCTAACTCGATGCCGTTGTCGTCGTTCCACTCTTTCGGCAAACACGCGAGTACCTCGTCCGTAAACGGTTCGTCTTTGATGTCGTTCTCTAAGATTATTTTCGCGGTGTGCGTTTCGATGCTATCACTCGGACCGATGATGCGCTCAACCGAGCACGCGCGCGACAAAGCGCCTTTTGCGGTTCCATCCGTGTCTATCATGGATGCGAACACGATGACATTTTCAGGCACGTTTTCTAAATCTTTTAATTCGGAAAGCGAGGCGTCTATATCGCACGTCGGCATTCGCGAATCCGTAGGTTTTAATCGAAAGCTTTTCTTCGATTTATCTTTACTACTATTACTATTAGTATTATTCCTTTTTTCATCTACGATGTAGCCGACTAACCTCGTCCGTTTTGGCGACGGCTCGACGATTTTCACTACCGTACCGATTGGTCGCAAGAGCTCGATTTCCGCAATCCCGTCGCCGTCGTTGTTACTACCACTGCCGTTACTATTACTACTACCACTACTAAAAAACCGACACGCTCCCTCGTACGCTTTTTGCACCTCTTCCTCGGTTCCACTTACGCAACTTTTGTACAAATTCTCGAACCGTTTCACGCGCTCTTCGCTCCCGCGAATTGAGCACTTTTCCATCATTTCGACTAACGAAGTCGTCGTCTCGGCGGTACCGCTCGTCGTCGTACCGCGCCGCTGTCTCCCACTCGTACTCCCAGGACGTCTCTCTCGTCTGCTCTTCGCTTCGCTTTTCTCTCTCAACTCCTGTCTTAACCACTCGATCGGTGATTCCAAGGTAAATAGAATCCTGTCCTGGTCCACCGCGAAAATTTTCTTCTTCTTTTTAAAGTCTTCTCGGTGGTCGTTGGTGTCGTTACGAAAGAGTCGAAATTTCACATCCACCGGTAAGAACGACACCGAGACGTACGCCTCGGATGGATCGTGTACATTCACGCGAAGATCACCTTCGAACGATGATTTCAACGACGATTTCATCGACGCGTCGTCATCACTGACGGCAACGAGAGTATTATCATCATCTTCTTCTTTTCCCATCCTCATCGTCGTTCTCAAAATCGTTTCAACGGAATATATCCATTATTCTTCTTCCGAGTATTCAAAACCTTCCTCCTCGCGAAAGAGCAAAGAGATACTACCGCGCGCTCTTCTTCTTCTTCTGAAGAGAGATGAAGAGGGACGAAGAAGCGCTTTTATTCTATTCTCATTCCTACGAGTAGAACGAGAAAGAATTTTGTGTGTTGTGTTTTCTTTCTTTTTTTAAAGAAGATTTAAAATTTGAGTTTTTTTTAATTAAAATGTCTCTCTCTCTCTTTTGTTGTTGTATCTTTTGCTGCGTTCTCTTTTCATTCGCTGTCATCATCTTCCAAATCGGAGTGCGTTTGCTCCTACTCCTCTTCTTTTTCCAGATCGATGAACGCAGCGTATTGTTCGTCCGTGGTTTCTGGAGACCCTTTTTCGAGCAAGTAGTTTTCGCACTCGTGGTGCTCTTTGTAACGAGCGTTAGCGACATATTCCCAGTAGTTAAGAGGCACTTTCGCCTCTTCGACTAAGTATTTGAGGCAATCGAGGCGGCCAAACTTTGCAGCGTTTCCCACGCATTCGATCTTTACTGCATCAGATATCTTTCTTTCTTCAACGAAATATTTCAAGATCTCCACATGACCACCGCATGTTGCTTGTATTGCTACTTCTTTTTCCGTATCTCGCGAAGGGTTCACTTTGTCGAAAAGAAATCGAAGACAGTCGTGGTGTCCTCCAATAGCAGCTTGTTTACACGACTTTTCTTCATCATACGGGCAACCATTAGAGAAGCAGTACTTCAGCATCTCGAGATTACCTATAGCTGCTGCCACAGTAATCGTCCATTCATCCCACTCGCACTGTTTCACTTCTCTCGCCCACTTGAGGAACTCGAGTTTGTTCGTTACAGCAACTTCCATGCAAAACCAGGTTTGATCTACCACTCTTCCACCTGGAACTTTCTTTCCCCAGGGCATGTCATTCCACGCATATTCCAACGTTGAAATGGATGTGCACTCGCGAACAGCGAAAACTAATATCGATACGTTTACCCCGGCGTATTCAAGCACTTCCCAACTCTCTCTATTCACCTCTGAAAAGAAAAACCGATCCGTCCTATTCAATTTCGAAATCACATGCGAGACAAAAATATCCTTGTGATGCAACACCAACCCGGTCCACAACTTCGTCGGTCCAAGCTTCAACCGCTCCATTTCCAAAGCGAGCTCTTCTTTCTCTTTCCTCTTCTTCCTCTTCTGCGCTCCAGAGAGTTGCTTCTTCCCCATGATGATGATGATTATAGTATTATTCAACTTTTTTTTAACAAAGCAAAAGTTTCATTACAAAATATTGGAAAACAGAAAAAAAAACAGACAGCCAAGACTTTTTCAACATTTCTTTTCAACACCATTACATTAATCACATCATTACATTACATTAAGAAGAAGAGGAGTTGTTGAAGAGGCTCATAAATGAAGGAACAAGCTTTCCCGAAGGTTTGACATCATCATCATCGACAAAAGCAACGGAAGAAGGATTAACGGAAGAAGAAGATTTGAAGAAAATCATCCTAAAATGACGGGGACGAAAACGTCTGTATATTCAGGGAACATGCACCGAAGTTCCCTCCACGCGCACTACGAGACAGGGGCGTATACAAAAAACCAAACCTTCTTGGAAGACGAGGAATACTCTCGCGCGTTAGATTGCATCGTGAAAGGGTGCGCGGACGTGTTGCTGAGAGACTCGGAAGGGAGGATTTTAATCGGGTACAGGAACGTGGAACCAGCGGCGAACGGGCCGTGGTTTATCGGCGGGAGGATTAAAGTTGGCGATTCGGTGTTCGAAGCGGCGAGAATAAACGTGAAACGAGAGTGTAAAATAGATATCGAAGAGACAAGATTTGAAGTCGTGCACACGTCCACGCACGTGTGGGCGAAGAGGAAGCAAGCGCCGAGCGAGAATGGTACCGGAGACGTGATTGTGGTGTCCACGGCGACGATTACGGACGAGGAGAAAGCGAACGTGGAGATGGTGAATACCGAGTACGACGGGTACGCGTGGAAAACGCCGGAAGAGGTCATTAGCGGCGAAGAGTATCATCCGGCGTTGAAAAATGCGGTGAAGGCGATGTTTTTTAACATGAGACAAAACGATTTGATCGCGGCGGTGAGAGAGGGTAAGAGCGACGGTGAAATTGCCAAATTAGCTCGCGAGGCGTTCGCGGAGAAGTAAATAAAAAGCTCACGCCTTATTTAGTAGCATCTCGTGTTTGTACATGTGACATTTAATGATGAAGTATAATTTTTATTATAGTAACAGTGTGTTTTACATTTTGATGAATTTCTTCGCGGTGACGGCTCGAGACGCTCGCGTCGCGCGGGGTGCCGATTTTTCTTTCGAAGGCGGCGGCGCTTTCTTCTTTCCCTTCATTTTCTCCGCGACTGCAGCGGCGGCTCTCGATGCGGGCTTTGTGGCCGTCTTCTTTGCTGCCGGAACCGGTAGCGCCTCTTCTTTTTCTCGTTTTTGTTTCGCTGTCGCGGTTCCCGTCGTTGCTTCAGTCGTTGCAGCGGCGGAGGAGTTTCTACCAGCAACACTCGCTTTCTTCGCCGACAGTGCGGCTGCTTTCGTCGTCGTCGTCGTCGTCTCCTTCGGCGCTGCTTTGTCTTTCGCAGCAGCCACAGCCGACGACGCTTTTTTCTTTTTCTTTGCCTCCCCCTTGTCGTCGAATAAGTTTTGCAACGCTTCGTAGTTGATTTTCGATGATACGCCGCGTTTCTTGATGAGGACCGTTTGCGCAGCCACGGCGGCGTTTTCCGCTCGTTGATACTTCTCTTCTTTTTTCTTCGTGTTGTATTTCCTTCTCGGTGGTTGATTGGATTCTCGAGCAGCCGCAACCTTGCTCGCCGCCTCTTTCGCCGCTTGCGATTCTAAATAGTCTTTGTTCATTTCCGACCAAATGACGCGTTTCAAGTTGACTTGTTCTTGATTGTTCATGTACTCGTTGATGTCCTCGTCTTCTATATCCGAGCACACGTCTCTCATTTCCTCTTCGTCGTTGGTTGGCGTGTCGACTCCGTTTTCCGTTTTGCCCTCTTCCTTCTTTACGTCCGGGTTATTCAAATTCCGCAGCGCCTCCTCGTTCTTCTTGATGATATCGTTGAAGGAGGTACCCGGCGGCGGCGGTTCCTTATTCACTTTGTATTTTCTGATGTTTTCAGCCGCTTCCTTCTTCGCCTTCTCGGCTTTATTGTCTACTTCTATCTTGACTGTATTTTCCGGAGGCGTAAAGTCTTCTTTACCGAGCAATATCAAGTCGTGCGATGGGTAAAGCGTGTTTAAATGCTCCAAAGCGCCGTCGTCGAAGCATCCTAGATTGATCAAATAGTGCATTATTTCGAGCCGAATATCTTTGGTAAACTCGCCGATATCGTCTCGGAAGTGCTCTCTCAAAACGCATCCTTTCGCTTTACCGTGAACAAACGGTAAACAATGCGTTTCCGCCGGCTTTGTACCAACAATTCTCTTCAAAACTTTCTCCGCTTCGATCATAAACTTAAACGGCGGCTCTTTCAAAACGACGCGTTGCACTTGCACTTGGCGAATAACCTGCGGCGGTCGTCGTTCTTCGATTTGGGTTTGAGCTGCCGCCGTAGCGGGGCCGGCATTAGCGGCACCCGCGGCAGGCGCTGAGCCTTGCACGACGCCAGCGATCATTGCAAACTCGTTAATTTCGCCCTCTAAAAGTGCGCCTTCAAATTCAGCTTGAACTTCCGCCTGGCCGGCTTCAAAATTTGCGATTCGTAAAATCCTCGGTTGGAGTTGTTCCATTTCTCGTTTTTTCTGCGCGGCGGTAAACGCCGGGGGATCCATCCCACCCAAAAAAGTTGTTCCACCGGAAACCTTCACGTAATCAATGTAACACGCTCGACACATGCCGTGTTGAAAGTGCTCGGGCATGTTGTCGTCGTCCCTGTGTTTGCACGTCAGCGTTGTCGATCCGCTACAGATGAGATCTTGTTGCTCTTTACTTCCAATAAAGTCGTCGTTTTCATACTTTTGGGCTTGCGCGTCGAATTCTTCCACCGACAACAGCGCCGCCGGCGTTGAGCTAAACTCCGTGATTCTTTTCTTCAACGTTTGCTCGCCGATGTGTACGATCGAAACTACGTCACTCTTTGACCGATCGAAGCCGTGAACGTGTGAGGCGACCCAAAGCGCGGCGCCGCAAATCCCAGCAGGACGACGTCCAGTTTGCATCCAATCCCGCTTCATAGAAGCCACGAGCCTTAGCGCGGTGTTTGACACCGAGTGCACTCTCTTCCCTAAATTCATCTTATCCGCAAACCTGTGAATAAACAACGAAGGATCAATCGGTCTTTGCATCAACGGATGTTGCTCCAATCGCATCAATCGACAGAGCTGTAAAAATACTCCACCCAAAACGTACACGTTCGTTTGTAGAACGTCCGAAAAATCAATCAACATGTACGGTCGATTCTCTTGCCTGCACACGACGTACAAACACGCCCCGGCGACTTGCGCCGTCCTTCGTCCTCTCGTGAAGTTTCTCGACACCGCGATTTTATACAATCTGTGCGCCGAAGTCGTGATGTCCTCTCTCGGTTTCATCGCCAGTCGATCCGCGATTTGGTTAATCTCCTGTTTTCCTTTATTCACCGTCTTCTCGTGCGAATCTATTTGCAACCCAAACACTCTCCCACCTCTGGTCGGTCTCCCGACTGAGTGCGCGATGCCCGATTCCGGGACAAAGTTCCCATCCACTTGAATCGCCCCACCGCTGGTTTTCGAAAACGTTGGATCCGTGCTAAAGACGGAATCGTCCAGAATCTTACCGCACACCGTGCAACAAGTGAATCCATTCGCGTCGTTCACTTCCGCGACGACGTCAGATTTGCACTGCGAACAGTACTGAGGGATCATCTTTTCTTTTTATTTCTCTTGAATTCGCGCCGAATTGGATTTCACCACCACAATTCTCTTCTCCCGTGTTGTTGTTGTAATTCTCTCGATCAATCTCTCTCTCTTTTTTGTTTCGTTGAGGTGGTTTTTGCGATGCGACGGAAAAGCGGCGAAGAGTTTCTCACCTTTCTCTCTCTCTCTTTCTCTCCCCTCTCTGTGATATAGTAGTAATACTATATGCGTGTGTTGTTGTTCTGATGAGATGAGAAAAAAATTGGATTGGAGCAAACGAACGGAACAAAAGCCGAAAAAGCGGAAGAGTTGCAGAGACCAGAGACCGTCTGACCGTCGCAAAACAACAAAACGACGGACGAAAAATCTGATGAGAAAGCTCCAACAAAGAAGTTCGTTACAGCAGCTGTGTGGAAGAAGTTATCTCTTCATCCTCCCCTGTTTGTTTCTTCTTTCCCGCACAAAAGCGCGCGCGCCAAAAGTGGTGGTGTGTTTTTTATCGTTGGAAAGTATCATCTTTGGTATCTCACCCTTACCCTCGCACTCTAAACGCGCGCTAAAGCGTCACGAGTGGT
>Ga0209091_10003441_pt1 | contig 12738 bp, 8 predicted proteins | sample ArcticOcean_MG_C_6_FD_187438 | JGI IMG/M metagenome (GOLD analysis project Ga0209091, IMG submission 187438) | Marine microbial communities from western Arctic Ocean - ArcticOcean_MG_CB8_128 (SPAdes) (version 2) | ecosystem: Environmental > Aquatic > Marine > Oceanic | place: Arctic Ocean...
GAGTATCACCCGTTGTGTTAATGCTTGCTGCAATTAATTGCGCCTGTACAATATTTTCAAGTGGTGTTGGTAAATGAAGTGTAAAATCTGTGTTATCTGAACCATGATCCAAATTATCGAGTATAACCGTATGGTGTTCGTATTCAAAATCAGGTAAAGTGGATTGACTCGTCACTAAAGCCATTTATATATACTGGAGATTTTACTTCATCTTATAGCTCGCTTGTTCCTGAACAAGTTTTTGTCCGTCACATACACCACCTTTACTGTCGGAGTAGTAGGCACTACTCAAACATTCTTGGGTCGATGGAATATCGAAAAGCGAACCCGTATTGACGGTTTCGATTTCGACATCTTTACCCTGGTACCCACTGGTACTGAACATTGTGAGAACACACAATACTGCGATGATGATGACGATAGCTTTGATCGTGTTTTTGTTGGTAGCGTTAAGTTTCATTTATATTGAAACAACATTTTTTATAAAGTGCGTTAAAGAGATTAGAATAGTTTCAATATAAAGAGTAATAATACGAATGGACGGTGAAATTATTCTTGATCGTAAAAATACGAATGTTATGAAACTTGATGATAATGAGCAGGCCCTGATGAACGAAATTGAAATTGATGTTCCTAGAAGGCAGCCTGTAAAAAAACAAATTGCTCAGATGAAAACACAATTTACGCCGCCACAGCAACAAGTTTTCCAGGAAGATATTGACTCGTTTGCTAACCCAAATAAACAAGCACAACCATCTGTACCTCCACCGGAAGCGCCTCTTGATTATCACGAATACGACGACGAACCCGATATGGATTATGGTGGGGGAGGAGGAGGTGGTGGATATACGATGGAAGAAGAGGAAGAAAAACCATCACCCGGCTTTAAGACGATAGATGAAGAGAAAGCGGATCTTGTTAATAAACTTGGACGTTTGGAAAAAAAGGGTTTTACTGTCAACAAGCGCTTGAATGCCTATTCCCCTATAGACGAACTTAGAAACGAAGTAAAACGAATTACGTATAGTATAGATGTAGACAAATCGGTTAAATTTGCAAGACGTATGCTTATCGCGTGTACGACAGGCCTTGAGTTTATGAATAAGAAGTATAACCCATTCGAAATTCAACTCGAAGGGTGGTCCGAAAACGTTATGGAAAATGTCGATGATTATGATGAAGTTTTTGAAGAGTTATACGTCAAGTATAGAACTAAAATGCACGTCGCACCAGAAATCAAACTTATTATGATGCTTGGAGGCTCGGCTATGATGTTCCATTTGACGAATAGTATGTTCAAATCGGTCATGCCAAATATGAATGATGTGATTAAACAAAATCCAGGACTGGTTCAAAATATGATGTCCGCGGTTCAAAACACGGTTCCAAAATCACAACAACAAACGTCTGATAACGGCGAACCACACGAAATGCAAGGTCCTGGGTTTGATATTTCCAGTCTCATGGGTAACATTATGATGCCACCAACACCACCCATGAACACGACGAGTATTCCAGCACAGGAACAAATTATCGTAGACGATGACGAAGATGATGATATTTCGGATATTGCCGAGGCACCAATATTAGGTGATGTTGAAGGGGGTGATGGAGAATTGCGTGAAGTTAAAGTTACTCAGACCAAAGCTAAACGTGGTCGAAAGAAAAAATCAGTCGAAATTAATTTGTAAAATATAGTATATGATAGGTTATTGTCCATTAGACGAAGATCCTATCGAAAGGCCGAGACCTTCACGAGAAGTATCAGTCCCAGTCCAGGAGAAAGGTAAAAATTCTACTGGTAGAGGAGAAGATACGGAGTGTAATTATGTTGTTTTGTTCTTTATTGCGGGTGTTATCGCCTTAGCAATCATGGACACGCTCCCATCACGAAAGTAAGTAAACAAAACTTTCTACCATTCTGACATTTTCCAGAATAGTAAAAAAAATAATTATTTTAGTTGCTCGGGAATGACGAATCCGTCATCATCAGTCCAGCTTGTATCGTACATGTGTTTATCTTTTCGTTCACCTATAACCAACCAACTAACATTTGCTGTGGAAGATACGTTTTGACATGATATTGTAAGCGTGTTTCCGGATACGGAACCTTTTACCGCGTCCCAATCGGATTCGTTTGATGTAAAACATTGAACGTTTCTATTCAATACATCAAATGTACCACTTGTCATCTTAGAAACGGTATCTAAGTTTATAGAAGCACTTCCGTTTTCTAGATCGACTTTACCCCTATATATGAGATCAGCTTGCGGACCTTCTATGAAAGAGTGGTAAAGATTGTGTGTATTACTCATAATTGCAAGTGGGTGATCTATTTTGAAGGAACCACTACCTTTTGATAACGTACCTGTACAGTTTATATTACCCTGAACATCAAGTTTATAACCTGGATTTGTTGTTCCTATACCAACATTCCCAGATTGTAGCGTGAGGTTATGAACAACACCAGATGTGAGTGAGTTATTTTGTGTACCATTACATACGTAAAAATCAATCGCATTCATCGAACTTGAACTATTGTGCCTCGTTTGTATGAAATGCCTGTACTCATTGTTACCGTTGAAACCAAATGTCAGTTGTGGTGCATCATTCACCCCAACATTAGTATCACCGTTTCGAAGTAGTAGACCACCTGATGAGGCACTGATTGATCCACCTACGTCCAAATATCTTGCTGGAGATGTTGTATTAATACCGACATTACCGCTGTTATAATAGGCGTTTGTACTGTTCAATGACCAAACGGATGAGCCACCACCAAACGATTGTGCAACTCCATTAATTCTTAAACTACTACCAGTAGACATGTTAATATCACCGTTAACATCGAGTTTATAAGCTGGACCTATTGTTCCTATACCGACGTTCCCAGTATTATAACCTATATTTGTGGTTGACATTGCATTAAATTTTAATTCACCAATTATCAAGGCCTGCCATCCAAGACCTGAGCCACCACCAGTTCTTTCACCAGATAGTCTAAAATATGAATACGCGTCTGAGTTACTAAACGAGATAGTTGTATATTGTCCATCGGTATATGTTTGTCCCGTAAAGCTATGTATTAAACTCCATGTCGAACCATTCGTACTTCCAAAAATTTTACCCTCGGTGGGAGCGTTTGCACTTCTATTATTCTGAGGTGCAATTTTTATTGAATATATAATTATACTCGTTGGAACCTGTAACTGTATCCATTGACCCCATGAATCCGAATTCGGAAAGTAAAGGGACGGGGTGTCATATGTTGTATAACTATTACCATCATAAGTTCCAGTAGGAGACCCGGTATACGCCCACTCACCATCCATCCACCCATCTGCCCCTACGACATTGTTAAATGCGTAATACTCAGCGGATCCACTAGAATTACTACTGGCCGATGCTATATATCCACCCGAACTCGCGGAAGTCATCGCAACAGTTGGATGTGAGTCTATACCGACTGACCAAAATTTACTAGTCCAAGACATTGCACCCCCACCACCTGATGTGAGTACATGTCCACTCGTCCCCGAGGAACCATTTGCATGTAAACCACCTGTTACATTTATATTGTTTTGAATGAATGCGTTTGATGCTACTAGACCATCTGTACTGACACTCCCAGATAAAATGTTTATAGTACCACCCATACCTGAGTGAACCGAACAATTGTAATACATAGTATCGGGTGCATCTATAGGTACGATGAATTGTCGATACGCCCCCGTGGATCCATTTGAACCGTTATACGATGACGATGACCCCGATGAATATTGTGAACCTTCAGCCGTGGTTGATATTCTAAAAGGGTGTGATCCATTCGAACTATCAGCTTGATCGAATCTATATGTAACACCCCGGTATAGCGTTATTGTTTGTTGTTGAGTACCGTCTATCACAAATTTAGTACTCCCGTTTACGGTAACCGTAAAATAAGATACTGGACCAGTACCCCTGAATGAAGTTGCATTTACTATACCATTAACATCTAGTGGGTACACCGGAGATGTTGTTCCTATACCAATTTTACCTGTATTATCAATTTTCATATTCAAGCTTAATGTAGCACTATGACCATATAATATCATTTCAGCTATGCGCAAGACACCTGTAGCGGATTCTATAATAATTAAAATTCTATCGTACGAATCTTCCGTAATTATATCAGGTGTTCTAGTAAAAACAGTGTTGGTACCGTTTGTTCCCCAACCGGTACCTTTATCACCCGTATCGTGTATAAGATAATACTCTATACCATCATTACTACCAAACACATACAATCTTCTAGGCAACATGTTAGATTGTACCGCATTTACTTCTAATTTAGTAACAAATATCGCCCCGATGCCGGTCGACTTCGAACAAATTTCTATCCATTCACCTTTATACCCAGGAATTTTTTCTGTTGATCCTGAATATGAACCATCATAACCATATCCTGGTGGATTCCAATAAGTACTTCCACTGTCATCAAGGGCTACAATCGCGTTTTGCTCATCATCTGATGAGTTTATGAAATAATCAGAACTCCACACAGAAGTCCAAGATATTGCAACTGGTGGAAACTCGGTTTCACTACCTGCTGTAAATTCCCCTAGTTGTATAGGACTTACCGTTATACCTGCTTGATTACCGAATTTTTCAGCACCCTTATTTACAACATGATTTAAATCAATACCTGTTATTTCTGTACCTCTACCTATAAAACCCCGTGTACATTTAATTTTTCCACCTACGTGTATACTTTCGGTTGGCGCAGATACATCTATACCTAACATACAAGCTCCACCTGTGTTTTTATGCATAACAGCACGTATATCTTCTTGTGTTCTTATATATCCCGAACTTAAATCAAATGCTATTTGACCACCTTTTAAACGTATTCTATCTGGACCAAACGTACCACCACCCGTGGTCGGATCTACGCCCTCAGCACCTTTAAATATTAATAGCTCAGATTTTTCATCGTTATCATATACTCTGTTTTCTATAACTGTAAGGTCATACGAATTATCTGATTTTGAACCGCCAAAAAATAAACTTTTTGTAGTCGTACTCGAATCGTCTTCGGTACCAATGGACATACCAGTTGCCTGAACGTACCCACCTACCGTTACATTACCTTTAACAACCATGGACTGACGAATATTGTATACCCAAATATTTGAAGAACCGGTTAAAACGGTAGACGAAGAACCAGCTGTAGATGTAGTTGCACCACCTATATAGGTTACACTAGTTAGATTAAACGCATTTGGTCTAAATATACCATTGGTAGGTGCAGTTGGATATTTATGTTCGGAAACGCCAAAAGTTATCATTTCACCTTCACCATCTATAGAAATGGATTCACCGGTTTTCCATTGCCAATTTGTCCAATGATCAGATGCATTCCACGCTCGATCAACAATTTCAACATTTTCACCGGGAAAATTTACCCATGAGTCACCGTTCCAATCGTATACTAAAACCTCACCCTTAACATCCACCCCCCCTCTCTTGTTCGTGGCAACGACCTCCGTAAAACCTGTACAACCAGTAACTATACGTCTACCGGATCCATCAAAACGTGTACACATTCCATGCATCATTTGACCTTTAGGTGCAATTATATGTTTAGCGACTTCCCCCATTTCGTACCATACGGCATTAATTGGGTCCCAATCTAGTGTATATATTCTACCAGACATGGCATGCGTGGACCGATTCATATATGTGTCGATTGGAGTTACGTTCGACGTACCGTAATTTCCAGGAGCACCGGCTAATATACGGGTCCCATTTCTATTTATGTCTACAGACGTACCGAGTGCATCTAACCATCTAACACGAGTAGGGTTTAAATCTAACGATGTACCTATACCAGTTGTTCCTATAACAGAAGTTATGGATACGTTACTTGTCCATGTCGCACCACCAGATAAAACGGTAACATTCTCATAAACATGTGCATTACCCGTAAACGGAAATTCTGATATTGACCAATTAATATCAGCAGTTTGTGATTGGTCCGGTATATACCAAAGATTTCTTATTGCTGGTTCACCTACTATTATCTTATCACCTATATCTGTTATACCTAGAGAGTATCCAAAATAAAAACTTTTCCATGAATCTGGTATTTCAAAAAGAGGAGAGGTATACATAGGTCCAGAAGGTGAATTTAAAGTTTGTTGTAAAGTATAGTTTGTACCACCCCACTTATATATATAAACTTTACCTTCTGAAACAGCAGTTCTAAATCGAGTATCCCCAGTATAAGAATTGTTATATGGAGTAAGTGAGTTATAAAAAGGTGCACCAACAACTAATATGTTACCATCATATGGTGATAATGCAACGGAGTGTCCAAACCCCCCTTGTTGAGATACTTCAGAACCTCTCTGTGTCCATCCGTTACCGGAACTATTTTTAGTAAATACGTAAGCATAACCTGTAATAGTACTTACAGAGCCAAACCATGTCCCGGGTGCACCTATAGCTACCATATCTGCATTATCCGTTCCGTCGAGAGATCTACCAAAATCTTCGCTTGGATATTGGTTATATAATTTCAATCCTTGTATTTTTAAGTACGTATCATTACTACCAACGTTCCTAAACGCATATGAAGTATATCTATGTGTAAATACAAACCCAAAATATGTATATGAGGTACTTAATGTAAGATTATTAAACAACACTTCTCCAGCAAAGTTCACTCCGCCCAAAGTCCAGTTACCTAAATTCGTCCAAGTAGAATCATCATTACTTCCTAATATAGTTATATTATTAGGGTTCCTCCAAGCTCCACCGTCATGGGCGGATTCAAGTGAAACCTTATCAGGTTGAAGTGCACTTGATAATTGCAATTTTAACCATTCACCGGATACACCCCCTAAACTATTAGAACCAATGTATGTACCTTCAACCCATGTACCACTACCAGACCATCCAGAAGGTTCATAGTGTGGATAAGTTGGGGTATTTATTCCATTAACAAAATTTGATGAATTCCAAGACAGAGATACGTTACTGGAACCAAACCCCGTGAATGCTCCTCCTCCTAATTGTCCACCAAATCCCCCACCAACAGTATTTATAGATGCAGATGTTGTATAAGTTATACCATTGAATGTTTGATTGGAGTTTCCAGTTAATATTTGTCCCGGATACAACTTATCTCCGCTACGACTTGGATCACCTAGAATCGTGTGTTCATGGTACCAATTTTTTGTTGTTTCGTTATAAATGTACACATTACACGAATTTTTTAAAGGTTCCCCTGTAAAAACTCTTTGAATTGTACCTTTTACACCCCTTGATAATTTAGAAGATGAAGGTACCCAATATGGTGTTACATCACCATCTGTTAATTGAGATAGATATTGAGCATCTAATGATCCTGTATTATTCTGGTTATAGGATGTACTAGACATGTTCTATTTTAAGTAGATATATTTATGTTCTACGCCACTCCGCAGCTAATACATTAACAGTTGAAATTTGTATAGTTCTGGATGCTTCGGATGTTATACTCCCTGCTGTAATATTTGTCAAATTCGTACCATCACCTCGGAATGAAGTTGCATTTACTGTACCAACAACATCCAATGGGTACGCTGGGTTTGTAGTTCCAATACCAACATTACCACCACTCTTATAAATGTTTGATCCTGACGTTGACCAAGGACTCAAACCACTACTAGTTACGGTTGACCAAGACATTACACCCCCACCACTCGATGTGAGTACCTGTCCACTCGACCCCGTGGAACCATTTGCACGTAAACCACCCGTTACATTCATATTACCTGTAATATCCAATGGGTACGCGGGGGTTGTAGTTCCAATACCAACATTACCAGTATTGTAATGTATAAGCGTGGTACTACTTGGTTGTGTCCAGTAACCTCCTCCTCCTCCTCCTCCTCCACTGGGAGCAGCCCATTCTGGAATACCACTACCAGAAACTGTAAGTACCTGAGTAGTAGAACCTATACTTAAATTTGAAAGTGTATTCTGACCCGATGCATATATCAAATCACCCGTTTCAAATGCATCTGTTATACCTGAACTATTACTTATTATGGTTGAATTTTGTAAGTTCGTGATTCTCGTCGAATTAGCTACCAAATTCGATTCTAAATTACCTATTCGTATAACATTAGCTGCCAAATCTGCACTTAAAGCGACACCCGTGAGAAATGTACCATCCCCGTTTATTCTTACTGCGTTTACATTTGAAACAAATATATCACCTTTATCATCGCGCGCCACGAGTTGGTTCGATAAGTTTGAAACGTTTCCTAAAACTCTAATATTTGCATCAGTTAAACCACTCCATGGACCACCGGTTATATAATCATCCGTGTATATATTTGCCGGTGTTGCCGAACCTATATTGGCAACATTTTCCCATGTAGGTGCGTTACCGGTACCATTTGTTTGTAGAAAATACCCAGCCGTCGAAGGTGTAAGTTTTGACAAAGCTGACGGAGCGCTTGCGTATAACATGTCTCCAGTGCCATACGATATTATATTAGTCCCACCCCTATTTACGGGTTGAACTTCTGATTCCAAATCACCAATTCGTGCTACATTACTTGCCAAGTCCGTACTCACAGTCCCTATTCTCGTCGAATTACTTGCCAAGTCTGTTTCTACCGTAGTTATTCTTCCAGTATTACTCGCTAAGTTCGTACTTATAGTCCCTATTCTCGTTGAATTACTTGACAAGTCTGTACTTATAGTACCTATTCTCGTCGAATTACTTGCCAAGTCCGTACTCACAGTTCCTATTCTCGTCGAATTACTTGCCAAGTCCGTACTCACAGTTCCTATTCTAGTCGAATTACTCGCTAAGTCCGTACTCACAGTTCCTATTCTCGTCGAATTACTTGCCAAGTCTGTACTCACAGTTCCTATTCTCGTCGAATTACTTGCCAAGTCTGTGCTTATAGTTCCTATTCTCGTCGAATTACTAGATAAATCTGTTTCTAAAACACCAACTCGAGCCGCATTACTAGATAAATCTGTTTCTAAAACACCAACTCGAGCCGCATTACTCGTCAATTTTGTTTCCAAAACACTAACTCGGGACGCGTTACTTGTTAAACCCGTTTCTAAAACGCCAACTCGAGACACATTACTCGTCAAATCCGTTTCCAAAACACTAACCCGAGCTGCGTTACTTGATGTATCAATGGCTAAAGCAATACCTGTGAGTGATGTACCCGATCCTATAAAAGAAGGTGCGGTGATATTTCCCGATGAAATTATGGTACCGGAAGTTGTTAAAGACGTTCCCGTATTTGCAAGATCGACTGTGTTTGTTGTTGAGTTATGTTGATTCGTAACTTGTTGTAGATTCCCAACGCCTCCTCCAGTACCTGATATACCTGTTAAACCACTACCGTCACCTACGAATTTTGCACCGGATATAAGATTTATATCTATGGTAGCTATATTACTATTTTCTAAAGCTTCCTGGAGTGTAGATGCACCTCCACCACCGCCGCCCCTGTGCTTTTGTATATTACGACCCGTGTTGCAACCAGTCATTCTTACAAATACGAATGATTATTTTCATGGTAAAATGAGGCATTTCCCTTTACTGAAATCGTTAGGTTCTTCGGATTTTTGTTTTGGTATTTTAAAACCACCTTGACGATATACTTTGAGACGTTTATTATACATGGCGTGACATATAGACCATTGGTCGAACATGTCGTAAATGTGTGGATTGTTCTTTTTACCGTGTGTTTCACGCATAATTCGTCCAATTGACTGTACAATATCAGACTTAGGGGTCGCAAGTATAACCGTATCGAGTGAAGGTATATCGAGACCTTCGTGTGCTTGACTAAACGTCGCAAATATGATTTGTTTTTTACTCGATTCAGCTAAATCAACTTCTTTCATACCACCCATATACAGACCTGAAGTTTTCTTGAAACTTTGGTGGAGTACTTCACAATGGTGGCGACGATCACTTAATACGAGAACTTGACGTGTACCCTTAACAATATTTTTGATAAGGTTTGCTATAACAATGTTTCGCCCACGATCTTCGGTAAGTTCTGTAATCATGGTCGCGAGTGAAAGTTTACCGAAACGCGTACACGGTGGTGGATCCTGAAAACGTGGACATCTATATTCAATTGGGAACACTTCGACTTGTTCTTGATTTTCACGTTCAACGGCAAAGAATGTTGGTCCCATGAACCAATGTAAAACTTTAGTAAGACCGTCTTTACGGGTCGGTGTTGCAGACAAACCAAAAATATGTTTCGGACATATTTTAAAAAGAGATTGCGAAAATACTTTTGCGCATATATGATGCGCTTCGTCGACGATAAGTGTACCAATGGTATCAAAATCATTGAATGAATACTCTTTTAAAGAAAGTGATTGGAGCATGGCAATCACAAAATCACAATCGGTTTCTAATTTGTTCTGTTGTACTACACCTATAGTGGCACCCGGACAAAACTGTTGGATACGTTCTTTCCACTGATTCGCGAGAAACTCTTTGTGTACGACAATCATGGTTCGGTACCCGAGTTTACACGCTATGGCCAAGGATACTGTCGTTTTCCCAAAGCCACAAGGAAGTGAGAGAACGCCGTGCCCAGATTTAATTGCTGCTGCCAAAGCATCATTTTGATGCGTTTCATCACGAAGTTTTCCATTAAATTTACATGATATTTTAACTGGTGTAGGACGACGATCTTCTTTCGCTTTACCAAACTTTTCTTCACCGTAAAATCGGGGAACACATAGACCTGTTTTTGTTTTTCTGAATACCTTAAAGGGAGGCGGCGGAAACCCAAACTCTGTATTTACAACGGCACGTACCGTGAGTTCCTTTTTGATTTCTGGTGTCTCACCTGTGAGATATCCCGAGCGTGTAAGGCTCATTTCTTACTATTAGTTTCTATACTTTATATACTTCAATACCCACGAATACCCACTATGTTCGTGAGCATTCCAAACCCCGTTAAATTGAATTTCAGTGAGAACTGTATCACCTTTTTTAAGTGATTGAACGGGTGTGTCTCCATCAACATTACACATGACCCGTCGGTATCTAAACGGAACTTTTACTTTTAAAACGTTACCTTCCAATGGGTCGTCTAGTTTTTGGGGAAATAAAACACGATCTGTTTTATGTTCATGTAATTCCATGATATAATCGCGAACTTTATCGGGTAGAGATACCCTAATATATTTTTTTTCATTATAGTCGTACATGGGTTCATAAACAGTTACAGTTACGGGTAAAATCATTCTTTACGTGTATATATTATAATAAGAAACAAAACTATAAGTATGAACAAAACGTGTGTAATTAAAACTGGGTGTAATGGTCTTCTCGTTTCGAACGTTTCATGACAAAATGATCTTCCTACTTCTATAGCGGCTTCGATACTCGAATATGGTGTTTTTCTTTCGGACATCATACCACATAAAGCGACTTTCGAAGATTCCCCGTAAAATGGGACCTGACCATGTAAACTCAAAACCCCCGATGATTGTTCGAATGACCATTTACCATCTTTCCAATATGAACCCCACCCTATACGAATACTCGCTGGTTGTGGTACACACAATTGTTTAATAACTTCACTTTTTAATGTTTCTGGGTCGGTCGATAAAACTTTTTCGGTAAGATTACATATAACACACGAAATGGTTTTATTATCGCTAAGAACTACGGGTTGTAAACTGAATTCTGTTTCCATTGTATATTCCAAATCAGTTTTAGGTAAACGGATTGGTTCGTCATAATCTAACAAAACGTTAATACACCCATACGTACTTGGACCAATTTTTTTAAGGGTATCTTTACCCCAATTCTCATCTACCAATTGTAACGCTTTACTATTATCTATACACAAAACAAGGAGCCCATCTTTTATTTTTGTTTTGTTTGTAAAAGAAGCTTCATATCCATCTTTTTCATAATGAATTTTATCAACTTCACTCCCAAACATAAATTTAACACCTTTATCTACGAGTGCTTTTTGCATTTTGTCTGACATGACTTTACCTGAAACTTTTTGAACATATTGTTTAGACATACCCACGTGATCAAAACTTTTTACAAATTCAAATGCTGACATGGTTTCCCAAACAACCCCGTCCATGATTAAAGGTAAAGCTTTGAGTAATTTTTTACCTGATTCCGAGAGTTCTCCGAGCGCGTCTTTGAGACTTATACCTTTGTACTTTCCAGGTTGTGCTAAAACACGTATCGCGAGTGATGTTAAAGTTAAATAATCTTTAAATTTAAGATACTTGAACCCTGTAGTATATACGCGCGTGTCTGCGGGCTGAAATATATCATCCCATTCAATACCCATTTCTTCGAATAAACTATTTGTGTTTACGAATGCGTTATCAAACACGATTCTATGTGCGTGTAAATTTCGTTTACCTCCAGATGGTTCCCACCATGAACCACCGGCAGATTCTTTACGATCGTATATAATAACTTCGTGGTCTGTGGATCTGAGTATTTCCCATGCGACTGACATACCGGTTGGTCCGGAACCTATTACATGAACTCGCATTTATATATACACACAAATATTATTTGAAAAAAATTTCATAGTCTAATGTAAGATGTCGCTATGTGCGTTAAAAATACCACCAATACGTAAGACTAAAACGTGGAAATTTGCTGGTAAATTTTTATGGAAACGACAATTTGAAAAGGATCAGGTAAAATTCGGAAAATGGACGAGG
>Ga0209091_10003446_pt1 | contig 12720 bp, 8 predicted proteins | sample ArcticOcean_MG_C_6_FD_187438 | JGI IMG/M metagenome (GOLD analysis project Ga0209091, IMG submission 187438) | Marine microbial communities from western Arctic Ocean - ArcticOcean_MG_CB8_128 (SPAdes) (version 2) | ecosystem: Environmental > Aquatic > Marine > Oceanic | place: Arctic Ocean...
TAAGAGCGCCAAAAGTGAAAACGTGCGCGGAAGCGATGGCGTTGAAATCGAAATTGAAGAAAATGATTGAAGACGTTCGAGCGAACAACGACGAGGAAGAGTACGAGAGGATGAAAGAACGAGTAGTAAAAGCGCCGATTTTATCGCTGTTATTTGAAAAAGAAGGCGGCGGCGAAGAGATGATGATGATGATGAACAACAACAAGACGGCGGCGGCGGCGGCGGCACCTCCTCCTCCTCCTCCAAACAACCGAAACAGACGAAACCGACACAAAAAATCCGCCTCTTTGTCCTCGAGACAAAAGCGAGACAAAAAGAACAAGAAGCTTCCAATCGATCATATCTTTCAGTTTCACGATGCCTTGCGCGTAGAGTTGAATCGAATGGAGACGGAGATTTTACAACTCCCGACCGATGGCGCGTCGAGTTCCGACGCCAAACTCGTTCGAGAAATTGAAGGTCGATTTGTGTTTTTACAAGGCGTCTACGAGGCGCACTCCAAATCGGAAGACGAGGTAGTCTTTCCTCAGTTGGAGAAGAAGAAAGCTTTAGTGAACGTCAGTCACTCGTACACTCTCGACCACGAGCACGAGTCGGAGTTGTTCGAGGAGATGTTGTCGTTGATTGAAAAATTGAAGAAACACGTCAATCGAGAGATTTTGAAGGAAGAAGAGAGGAGGACGAAGAAGAATAAAACAAATAAAACAACAACAACGACGACGCGCAATAGTATCAGAAACAAGAAGAAGAATAGGAAAGGCGACGATATAGAAGAAAAAAACGAAGAATTAGAAGTAGAAGAATTGGAAGAAGACGATAGCGGCACCATCGTGAGGAAACTCCAAGAGACGTGCGTCGCTTTAAAAGTCTCCTTGGAAACGCACGTGAAAAACGAAGAGGACGAATTATGGCCGTTGTTCGAGGAACACTTCACGATCGAAGAGCAAGAAACGTTGGTTGGATTAATCATCGGCCAAACTGGGGCGGAGGTTTTGAGGGCCATGCTCGATTGGGTTCGCCGGTCGCTCGATAGCGAAGAGGCGTTGGTGATGATGGCCAATATGAAACAGGCGACAGAAAATACGAGGTTTGCGAAATGGCTGAACACTTGGATGACTGGAGAGGACCCAGAAGCAGTCAGAGTGCTAGGTTTAAAGAAAAGAGGGGTTTTAACGATTCCAGAGAAAGCGGACTTAGAAGAAAAGGAGCAAAAGAGAAGGAAGATTGATGCCACCACCACTACCAACGACAACAATATCGACGCGAAGAAGAAGCCGTCGTCGTTCGCTTTTACTGCGAAGAAGCAAGACGAAGAAGAAAAGCGTCGACAAAAACAACACGAACAACGGCACCAAATCAATAATAATTGTCGTGAACCGGACGAGGACGAGATTTCCGACGCGACTACCGCGACGAACACGCACGTTTTGGGCGGCCACGGCGTCAGGCAAGTCAGCGAGTATTTCGACACGTTGCGCAAATCACAATCCGCTGATAAGTTGCTCTCCACGTCCACATCAGTCGAGAACCAATCCGAGGGCGGCGATGACACGTCCAAAGATGCGTCGTACAGTAACCAAACGGACACCGGTATTTTCAAACCCGGTTGGTCGGATATTTTCAAAATGAACCAACGTCAGTTGGAAAGCGCGATTCACATTTTGAACCGAGACGATACGCTCGCGCCGAGCAGGAAAGCGTATTTGATGCAAAACTTGTTAGCGAGTCGATGGATTACCGGGAACCAAAAGATTACCGAAGATAAGATGGAGTTGGATGCCATGATGGTTGACGGAGGAAACAAAAATGGGAACAACAACAACGCCACCGCTACGAATAACAACAACAACAACAACAACGCGATGCGCGCGGTGTCGGCATCCGCCGAAGAGGACGACTCGAACAACACCAACGAGAAGAAGAACATCTCACCGTCGTTGAAAGCTATGCCAAACTTCGCGCTTCGCGGCGGCGGCGGTTCGGGTGATAAAAAGAAAGGCGCCACCTCGGATCAACCAATCGTCTGTTACGCGTGCCCTCCTCCATCTAAAACAAACGCCGAAAAACAAACGGTAAACAAAGCAAAAGAGAGCGGCGGCGGCGGTGGGAACAACAACAACACCAACTACAAACACGAAAACTGCCTCGGATGCAAACACTACCACCGCAAGTGTAAAATCGTTCCAACGTGTTGCAACGTCCCTTTCCCGTGTCGTTTTTGCCACGACGACAACTCCGACCACGCCATGGACCGATACAACACGAAAGAAATGCAGTGCATGAAGTGCGCGTTGATCCAGCCCGTCGCCAGGAATTGCAAAAAGTGCAACGTCGAAATGGCCAGATACTTTTGTAAAGTCTGCAATCTCTTCGATGATTTACAAGACGGCAGACACATCTACCACTGCCCGTTTTGCAACGTCTGCCGAAAAGGTAAAGGTCTCGGCCAAGATTTCTTCCACTGCATGAAATGCAACTCGTGCGTCTCTTTAGTCATGGGCCCGCACGAGTGTCTCGGCAAACGGTCGAGCATGGAGAGCGAATGCCCGGTGTGCAAAGACTTCATGTTCGATTCCGAGACGCCGGTGAAAACGTTACCGTGCGGACATTTAATGCACACGTCTTGCTTCGAAACGTACACGAGGCATTACTACACCTGTCCGCTCTGCCGCAAATCTCTGGGCGATTTCACCGTCTACTTTCGAATGCTCGACGCGATTTTAGCGGACGAGAGGCAAAAGAAAAAAGCCGAAGAAGAAGACAAAGAAGAAGATAATAAAGAAGAAACCAACAAAGTAAAAGAACAAAAGCAGCAAAAGGTCAAATGCAACGACTGCGCGGAAGTGACGATGGCGGAGTTTCACTTCGTCTACCACGCCTGCGGGAAATGTCGGTCGTACAACACCGTCGTAGAATAACACGATGAAAGATTATAACAACAGAAAAGAACGTAATCGTTTTTACACCGTAACCGCTGTACCCGTTTGTACTATATATATATTTGTATGCATACGTGTAGTGCCAGGAAAATGTCATCGTCCTCTCTCGTCTTTCGTCTCCTTTTGCCAAAGTTGGTTGAAAATATTCAAAATCTTCATAAAGAGAATGAAGCTCAAAGTTTCCAAATACTTCTCCGCTGCTGCTTCTCAAGAAGACGACGACGTAGTAAAAGCAGCAAAAACCATCGAGTCTCCTTCTGTTACCCCCGTTGGTTCGTCTTTAAACTCTTTAAAGTTTATCACATCAAAGTCCTTTATCGAGTGTTTCAACAGATGTGAAATCGATTTCCAATCGTTCCTGGAAGCGGCAAAAGTCAAGGCGGATTACGAGAGGCACGAGAAAGGTTTGGAGAGGATTTTAAGACACACAGAGGGGCTTATTTTCGAGAAAAAAGAGTTCTTTGAACGAGAGAAGGAAGAGAGGAGACGTGAGCGTCGTAAAAGCACGCGCGTTGTTTGCGCTAAAGAGGAGGAAGAAGAAGAGGAAGCAGATGTATTAGGGTTTAGAGAAGGCGTTGTCTCCTCAGACGAAGCGAGCGCGAGAAAGCGTTTAGGACGTCTGTTAAAAGATACGTTAGAAGAGTTACACCGATTACACGTGAACGCGTCGTGCAGATGCTCGACTCGCGCGCCGAGAGTGAAAGAAGCGAGAGATAAACTGACGTCGTATCGAAGACGCGCCAGAGAGGCGTACAAGACGGTTGACTTTGAAAGGTACGAGACGGATCTGAGAGAACGGTTTGAAAAGAAACGGAAGAGGGAAGAGACGGATGCGTTTGCAAAGTTTCGCCGGGATCCTCCGAAATCGATCGAGGAGATTCGGTCGTGTTGCGAGTTGTTCGTGAGGAACGGGCGGTCGCCGCACCATTTGTGCCCGCACTTGTGTTACTATCGCGAGTACGAGCCGGCGAGGCAGTTGTTCGTGTTGAGAATCGCGTGTTGCGAGAAGTTTGGGAGCGCGAAGAAGTTGGAAGGGTGGACGTCCGAGTTAGCTTTGAATAATAATACGTCTATTAGTAATAGCGCCGCCAATAGTAGGGAGCGACGAGGTAGGATTTCCTCATTTTCGCCTTCGCCGAGGAAAGAGTATAATAACGCGTCGTCGTCGCAACTCTCCTCGTACGCGGTGAACAATTCAAACAGCGTCCTCGGATCTGGGTATAAATCGTTTCCGTGGAAAGTCGAGTTTAAAAGTCCAAGCGGGGAGATATTTGCTACCGCGGAGGATGTTTTGAAAGCCATATCCGGAGAAGACGGTGATACAAATACTACTACTACTCATCAAGCCGCGTTGGCGGTGGGAAAGAGTCAACCCCCGGTAACGAATCCGCAAGGCATCTCCTTCCCGCGATCTTCACACGGCGGGTCCGGGAAACGATTGCCCGGAGTCAAAGAGCACGGGTTAGAACAAGACGTGGAGATTTTGAGAGCCGCGTTGTGGAAGGCGTCCGACGACCAAGTGCACGCGTCTTCACCGGTCAAGTTGAGACGGTTAGAAGCGGAAACGGAAGGGTACGAACGGAGTCCCATGCAATTGGCGCCTCCCGGGAAAGGGTTCGTGGAGAGTTGCGGAGACGTGGTGACGTTGAAAGTTATCGATTATGATAACTTTGATGGTGACGATTCAGACGACGAAGAGGGGAGAATGTTGTTCAGCGAGAGCGAATACGATACGGACGGAGAAGATTTGGAGAGAAGAGGAGGAAGGAGAAGAAGGCGCGGTTTGAATACGAGAGAAGACGCGCATCATAATAATCATAATCAAGACGCGTTCGATGGCTATTTCTACGAGGACGAAGAAGAAGACGATGTCGTCGTCGTCGCAGATGAAATAGTGAACATCAAGAAGGAGGAGGAAGAAGACGAAGAAAAAGAGGAAGTGAAAGTGACGAAAGTGAAAGCAGCAGAAGAAGAAGTAAAAATCGCGAAGTATGACGACGAGAGCGAGAACAAAAACCCATATTCCTTTGATGAGGTGAAATCAATAAAGAAGGAAAGAAAAGTCAAAGCCACTTTTTATGCCGCCAATGGCGACGGATCCGCCTTTGAAAAGGAAGAAGATTTTCATCAAAGCGAGGAGAAGAAACTGCGCATGGCGCAACTGAACGAAACGAAGATGAAACACTCCTATCACTCGTCGAAGCTTTTGAAACTGGAAAGCGAACCGCCGTTGGTGAGTAAGTTCGACGACGAGGATGCGGATGATGCGTTCTTTCTCAGAAAGGAAGAAGAAGAAGAAGCCGTTCAAAATCCTACGACGAGACAACAATCCTCTGTTATCGGCGGTTCACAAAGACACTTCATCGTCCCGCCCAGATCTCCGTTCGGTCTCCTCGAGGAAATCTTATGGAGAGACGACTGGAAACTTTTGACCGCGTGCATGATGCTCAACTGCACGACGCGATTGCAAGTCGATCGCGTCTTGTGGGAGTTGTTTACGTTAGCGCCGACGGCGGAAGACGCGGTGAAATTAGGCGAAACAGAGCGTGGGATTGAATTGATTGAAAAATGTTTAGCGACAATTGGATTGCACAGAAAACGCGCGAGAGCGTTCGTGAGGTTATCGAAAGATGTGGTTGAAGCGAGACGAGGTAAAGAGAGCGCTTTGTTACGATTAGGAGGAGAAAGCAAATTAGGAGACAAAGATCAAATCTTGGCGTTGGATAATAACACCACCACTGGATCAGAGAATGACGACGACGATGGCAACGGTAACGGAGAAAGAGACGATAATGAAGAAGAAGAAGAAGAAGAAGAAGCAACAATTCCACCGCCATCATCGGCGCCACCAACTGGAGGAAAATTCGTCCGCTCCGTTTCTGAATTCCACGGCGTCGGTGCGTACGCTGCGGATGCGCACGCAATGTTCTGCGACGGCATCATCGCCGCGCCGCCGAGAGATCACGCTTTACGATGGTACTATGCTTTCGCTTTGGAACGCGAGAGCGAAAAGTTATCCAAGAATGTTTTGTTTCTAAAGACAACGAACGCGGAAGAAGAGGAAGAAAATGTAGAAAGAGATAAGTTAGCGTTGACGTAAAATGAGAGCGAATACCTGCGCACTCAACGTCGTTAAAATACACGCACCTGAAGAAGGTATTACTTACAACTATACCAACTTGGTACCACTACTGTACAACTACAACTCTACACTATCAGGTAATAATAATAATACATCTGCAAAACTCTCTCTCTGTCTCTCTAGAATCCTTGGAAACACCTATCGTAGTTTGGCAACGTTATCATCTCTTTCGCGATATCATTCAGAGGATGCCAGACCTTCTCGACCGGTACGAGATACATCTCAGGTGCTCGCAACGCGCGTTTTTCTATTTCGGTTCGGTCTCGAACAACCCCACTTTCTTCTGTGTCTTCAATATTGAATAAGTTTCGCCAGTGCGCCTTCTCGTCCTTCACTTGTTGATAAGGCGGAAACGCTCGAGCGCTCCCGATGGAACCAATCGATCCGCGAACTTCAATCTCATCCCAAAATGCAATCATCAGCGTCGTTCGCGTCGGTAACGGTGTGCTCTTCTCGGTATATGAATCGTTATTAATGAAAGCGTTCAAACCTCGTCCGGGAACGACTCCGTGTAACAACTCTCCGTCAAACACGACGCATCGATTGGTTTTCGGATACGCTAACCAACCGTTAATTTCGTTAAAGTTGGTATTCTTTTGATCGCCGTCGCGTTGCGTCGTCACTAAGGTCGGTCCTCCAACGAACGCTGCTGGGTTTTCGGAGGTGGTTGTTCTTTGTCGCTTATTACTCTTGTTCCTTTCATCTTCCATCATCTCACCGTTGGCGGATATGAACACGACCACGGAACAGATTGGATGTCTCAATCCGTTGATACCTTCATCGTCAGAGTCAAAATGCATTTGGTGTCCTTCACAGTGTGCTCGATTATGACACCACCACTCCGCGTTCGTGGCCTCGCGTAAAACTCTCGGAAACGCGCGACCGGCGACGCATTTCGCGTACTCGATGACAACATCCATCGTGCTCGAAAAATTATTATTACGTTCTTCTTCGTTCTCCCCGACGACGATATCGTGCACGTACGAAAAGAAATGCCTTTGTGAATTCTTCTCACGATTAAAATACTCGTGCTGCATCCAAAACGGCGACTGAACGTCACCGAACTGCTTTTGCATCATTCGCAACGTCGACGTTGGGAACACGTCGTCGAACATCTTCGCGTAAATCATCACTTTTTGTACATTTTCACCATCGTCATTCGATTTCTCAATATTCGTCTTCCTCTGTTTCTTCTCCTCTGCCACATTAACGGGGCCTAAATCCACCCTGTCCTTCCTGTACCTCAAAATTTCCTCTCGATTCAAGCAAAACAGGTACTTTTCCTCCTTTAGAAGTTTGTCGATGAATTTTGCCTCCGCGGACGAATTCTTCGCATCCTCTTCTTGTTGTTGCATCGAGAGCAACACAAATTGTTTCATCAACCTCTTCCTAAAAGCTTCCTCCTCCTCTTTTTGAGTCTCCTTTTCTGAATAATCGATGGTAGTATTAAAAGTAATTGAACTCATGGCGAGCATTTTGCACTTGTTTAAGTCCTCTTTCGTTCTCGATAAAGAGAGTAAACGTGGAAGTATTCGTTCTTGAATAGTTCTCCAATTGGACTGCTTTTGAAGAGGAGTAGTCGTCTTTGCTTTCTTTTCTTTCATCATCGTCATCACGCACTGCTTTCCTTCCTTTTCGCACGCATCGAACGAAGATAAAGAAGTGGTGGTAGGAGTGTCCGTCATCCGTATCGTTCTCTTTATCTAAGGAGTTCCATTGTATCCATTTTTGTGCGGAATTTTCGAAATTCCTCAGTCTTTAGAGAAGAGAAAAACGTATCTTTTTATTACCTAAACTCATTTTCATGACGTCTAGAGAAGACGGAGGATCATCGAGAGCGACGACGAGAAAGACGAGAAAGAGGAGGAAGACTCCTTGTGATGAACAGAGAGATTCTTTATGGGACGTGGTCGTGAAGTGGGACGATATTTGTTTCAAACACATTTTACCGAGATTGCTTTCGAATGATGTGAAATTCTTGCACGAGGTGAACAGTGAAACGAGAAAGTTGGTGAAGAGATCATCTCGCGCGAGTGATTTGAAGAAGGCGTTTAAAGTGAAAGAGATGTCGTCGATATCGACTTTGGAGTTTGCGTGGGAGAATAAATCGTTGTGGCCGAGAGGCTCGGGCGAACCATATTTCTGCAATCGAGTTGCTCGAACGAATAAACTCGAGTTGCTCGAGTGGATACGAGAGGAGAAAAAGTGTAAGTGGGATGGATGGACGATTCATGCGGCCGTATATCAAGGTAATCTGGAAATGGTAAAGTATTGCGTTGCAAATGAGTGTCCTATCAGTACGTATGCGTGTTCATTTGCTGCCGAAAACGGTCATCTCGAGGTACTCAAATACTTACACGAAGAAGTGAAAGCGCCTTGGTATTCGAGTACTGCCTATTTGGCGGCTCGAAATGGTCATCTTCATATACTCGAATATCTTGTTGAGTGTAAATTGATAAATATAACGAAGTTGCGTGTTGGCATGCGGCCGCGAAAGGCCACTTAGACTGTTTGAAGTACTTGCGCGAAACCGCCAAAGCGCCGTGGGACCATGACGCCGTACGAAAAGCACACGTGAACAACCACACCGAGTGTTTACAATACCTCCTCGACAATAACTGCCCTCTGCCAAAAGGTTGGCGATACGAATATGGAGAACTGCGCGTACTAGAATAGAATAGAATCGCACGTGATATATAAACACGCTGCTCTTGTAATACTAAAATGAAGAGAGAGAGAAATAGAGACTCGACCGGATGGCTTTTCTTCTTCAGTTCACAAATCTTCTCTTTTCTCTGCATTTTAACACACGCAAAAAAGGAACAACAACAACAACAACAACAATGATCATCCCGGTGCGCTGTTTCACCTGCGGCAAGGTACGTTTCGATGATGCTCTTTCATTTCTTTCTTTTATTCTTCTTGCGAGCGTCTTCTTCTTCTTCTTTCATCACTTCCCCGCGCATTCTCATCATTTGGAGCCGCAAAACCGCTCAAATTCTCACACTTTAAAACTCTCTTTAAAACTCTCTAAAAAGGTGATTGGTAACAAGTGGGACACGTATTTAGACTTATTACAAGCAGATTACGCGGAGAAAGACGCTTTAGATGCGTTAGAGTTGAAGAGATATTGCTGCAGGAGAATGGTCATGTGTCACGTGGATTTGATCGAGAAATTGCTGAATTATAACACGTTGGAGAGACAAGAGTAACAGAGAGAAAGCGCTGCTCGAAAAGACTCTTTGTACTACTATTATTACTACGACAACTACTACACGTATTATTATTACACCGTACTACAATTGTTATTATTACTACTTTTCTAAACTGCGACTTTAGCTGTTATTAGTATTCATCGATTTCCGCGAAACTCTTGTTTCGTGAGCTTTCGTATATACTAAGGAGAAGGAGCGGAATTTTTTCACCACCACCTTAAACGTTTTATTCTATTCTATTCTATTTGTTTTTACAAACCCCATTTCTGTTGGTCTTTTATGGAGGCGTCGTACGCTCTCTTTCCGGTTAACTTTTGCCCGGTTTTCGTGACGTACGTGCGCACGCCGGCGGCGGTCGTGTACCACCTCGCTTCTTGTTGATTCGCGCCGTTATTCTTTTTCCTAGTATTGAACGGATTTTGCATTTGCGCGTCATACGCCTCTCTCTCCCCGACCGTCATGGGCACTTGCGTCTTTCTCTTCCCGTTTGAGTTAAACTGTGCCTGGTAATCGACAAACACGACTTCGTTATTCACCCTCGAGCCGAGGAAGAGTTCCGAGGCTGGAACGTAATGCGGAAGAAGTTTCCGCCACTCTTTGTTTTTGTTATTATTATTACTATTATTCGCGTTCGGAAGCAAAGGAGGAGGCTTTTGATTTTGCCGCTGCTGTTGATGCTCCCGATGTTGATGATGGTCGTTGTTGTTGTACTCGCGAACCTCTAAAATTTCATCATCGTCTCTATCGTCTTCGATATCATCATCTTCATCATCTTCGATATCATCATCATCATCATCATCATCTCCTCCTCCTCCTTCTCGTCGTCTTTTTGTCATCTCCTCTAACCCCGACGAAAAGAAGGCAAATTTGCCCCCTTTTGCCGCTGTTGGTTTCGCATTCTCCTTAAAGTTTCCTTCTTTTTCCTCCTCCTCCTCGATGTCCTCCTCTCCCGACGACGACAAAGACGACGATTCAGACGATGATGAAAACGATTCAGACGACGATTCCTCGTCCTCAAATCCTTTCTTTCCTCCAAATCCTCCTCCAAATCCCCCGCCGCCAAACTCTCGCATCGCTCTCGATTTATCTCCCATGCCGAGAGATAACGACGATAACGAGTTGGACGATTCAGACCGTATTTCCGACACCATTTTTATCTCATAATATAATATATCAGATGTGTGAGAGTAAATGAGACGCATATTTGTCTCGAGAGATTTTTTGAATTTTTTTAAAAAAAAAGTTTTCGCAAAAAATTTTACAAAAAAATTAATTTAGGGTTTTCGTGCTTATCTCTTCTCTCCACGAAGGATGTGAGATCAGAAATTTTTGTTTCTTTATTCATTTTAGACGCGCATCTGTTATCATCACACCTCTTTCTTCTGCTTGCGTGAAGAAGAAACAACCTTAACTCGTCGAATAACTGTTCGAGAGAGACACAAAGATGATGATGATGTCGACTTTCACGAGTTCTTCGTGTTGCTGTTCTTCTTCGAGAACGCAAAGAAATACATTGATGAGTGGAAGAAAGATCATCACCCAAACATCACAGAGGAAGCGATCCTTATTTAGATGGAACAACAACAACAACAACAACAACAACAAGAACAAAGAAACGATAAAAGCCTCCTCAGAAGAAGGAGATCCTTCGAGATCTATGGCGGACGACACCACACCAAACGTTTCAGTCGGCCCTTCGTGCTCGATCGACGAACCGGAAACGTGCTCGTTAGCCGATTTGGAGATTTTGTACGTGGATGCGCTGTGGAATTATTACAACGACGGCAAGTTTACGCTCTCGGACGGACAATACGATCGCATCCGGGAAGAACTCAATTGGCAAGGGTCTGGGTTTCCAACTTTGAGAAGAGACGAGATTCAGTTCGTGCAAGCCGCGATGGCGTATTCTCGAGGGGAGAAGATCATGGGCGACGACGAGTACGAGGACTTGAAGAGGAAAATCAAAAACGAAGCCGGGAAGAGGAAGGACGTGACGGCGTTGCTTTTGTACACCAAAGGGCAGCAGCTGTTAGACGAGGCGCAGTTTGAACTCATGAGCGAAGAGATGATGAAACTTGGCATCGACGTTGGGATGAAAGGCGCCACGTGCACTTTATCCCAAACGCCGACGACGCTCGAAAACGACGCCTCGGCGGTGGCGAAGATGTACGGCGCGTTGGCGTTGGTTCCGTTTTTGGTCGGTTTAGCGCCGACAATTGTCTTTGACGTTCTCGGTTTGCACGTCCCGAATGGCTTAGCGTTAGGTTTCGCGACCACGTTAGCCGCCATCTTGACGTACAAATTAGCCGAGTACACGGAATTGAACAACGCGCAAATTTTAACCGGCCAGTGCCCGTGCTGCGAGGAACCGTTTAAGCAATTGTTTTCGGGTGAAAACGGCGGCGAGACAGAGATAGAACACAAGTGTAAGGTATGTGGGACCACGTGCTCGCTGAACCGAGAGAAGAAGTTAATCGTGACCAGCGGACCTTTCGCTATTTAATTTTATGATTTTGATTCATTTTATCGAGAACGAATAAGAAGAGGATTAAAAAATGAAATGAACACACACACACACACACACACGCGAGAGAGAAAGAGAGACAGAAAACTTGAAATAAACGTTGTTTAAACTACTACACATCACGCGAACATTGTCTACATCGTCGTCGCGCGTATTCTATATTTTGTGTGTGATTTGTGATTTTTTTTCCCGCCAAAATATCTTCATTTTAACTCAAACACATCCTCATCTTTTGAACACTTTCTCCATTTGCGAGCGAGCGACTCTGAAAAGAGTAGTAGTATACTATAGAAAGTAGTATTCATACTGCGCATACATGAGAAAGAGCGCAATGACGCTTTTCTCGTCTCTCGGTATTTCCACCGGTACTCTTAATAACACCTCCAAAAGCGCTTTCATCTGCGCTCGAGGAAGAGAATTTCATCATCGAACGACAACGCGTTCGATGTTGTCTCGTCATTTTCGTTCTCACCAGGAGAAGAAAGGGAGAGATATTTTGACCACGACGACGTCATCATCATCGTCGTCATCTTTATTAGACGATAATAAAAAGATTAAAACGAAGGGTTGGGTGGTCTTCTCCGACTTACACGTCTCTCGAAAAACCAAAGATATTGCACTCGAGACTTTAAAATACGTCCACTCAATCGCATCGAAAGAGAACAGAGGCATCTTATTTCTAGGGGATTTTTGGCACCACCGAGGCGCTTTATCGGTGGAAACTTTGAACGAAATCATTAAAGAACTCGCGAAGTGGACGCAACCGACGATCATGTTAGTCGGGAACCACGACCAGGTGAACTCGGTAGGAAGCGTGCACGCGTTGGAGGTGTTGCGAATGTGTAATCCGGAGAAGATTGTCGTGTTCGATGAACCGAGAGTGTGGAGAGGCGCGATGTG
>Ga0209091_10003451_pt1 | contig 12708 bp, 13 predicted proteins | sample ArcticOcean_MG_C_6_FD_187438 | JGI IMG/M metagenome (GOLD analysis project Ga0209091, IMG submission 187438) | Marine microbial communities from western Arctic Ocean - ArcticOcean_MG_CB8_128 (SPAdes) (version 2) | ecosystem: Environmental > Aquatic > Marine > Oceanic | place: Arctic Ocean...
AGCAAGTTCGCAGAGACTATTTAATTTATCTATATTGGCATTAGTTGGCCCTTCTATAACATCATATTTCTGTAGCTCAACTAAGCAATTTTTTAATCTAATCTCGCAATCATCATAATTTTTTTTCTTAAAAATATTAAATATATTTGTGCCAATAATAGTATTTTCGATTTCAAATAGTATCTTAGCAACGCTTTGAAGGTCAGCAACGCTTTGAAGGTCAGAATAAATTTCCAGCCAGCCAGTAGAATTAGTGTAATTTTTCATATATTAATACCTACCATAATAAATATATAAAAAATAATAAAAGTAGTAAAATTATATAAAATAAGTTTTTCATCACTTTTAATGTATACGAAGATTTATATATTACAAAATCAGTGTATTCCATTATTCTATATGGAGATTTATAGAACTAAATCTCTACCGTTTAACTTCAACCATTTTCGACATTCTTTAAAATCATTGCAATAAGTTTTTACATGCCGCCAATATTTTTTTGAGTGGTTATGCTCCAACATATGGCAGAGCTCATGAATGACTACGTAATCTAAAATTTTATGTGGAGCTATTATAATTTTCCAGTTATAGGATATCTTTCCTTCTATAGAGCACGATCCCCATTTTGACTTAAAATCACCTACAGAGATTGCAGTTGGAGAAACTCCAATTATTTTGGCATAACTATTCGTCTTGCCTGTCATTATCTCAATAGCTTTTTCTTCGTACCAATGCTCTAAAAAATTTTTAATATTTTCTTTAGATTTCTTTGGCTGCGTAACATAAATAGTATCACTCGTTACTTTTACAGAACTCACGCTCCCAACAAGAGATTTTAATTGGTAGTTATTTCCTAAGTATGTGAAGCTTTCTCCATCTACATACTCTTTAACTATGACTGGTGTTATATTTGATCCATCTTGAAGTTTTTTTCTTATCCACGACATTCTTTTATTTATTAATTCTTTAATTGTAAAGTCTGATATTTGATTAGGCACAACTACCTTCACAAGGCCATTAGATATAATGATTAAGGAAGTTTTTCTTCTCCTTGTTGAGCGGACAACTTGTATTGATAATTTATTATCAACTATAGTGTCAATCAAGATTTTTTTCCTATTATAACTGGTATTCCTTTCGATTCTTTATAGGCTTTAAATACATTTTTCCAGTTAACTTTATAATCTGGGTTGGCATCAAGAAAATTCATTACTGGTTTTACTGGTTTATAAATATTATTTGTAGTAAGCAAATTTATTTGATTATTTGAATAGACCTCTTGATTATTAAAAGCATGTACTTCCATATACAAGAAGTTTTTATATGTACCAATCTTAATTGGTATGTCGACAATTTTTACTTTAGTACCTATTGAAACGTTATGAAAAATAGTTTTAATGTCATCGTTTCTCAATCTTATACATCCATGAGATACCTTCATGCCAATTCCATACTTCTTATTTGTTCCATGCAAAAGATATCCTCCATCTACATTAAGCTTCAAAGCATAAACTCCTAAGGGATTATTTGGTCCTGACTTAACTACCCTAGGAAGTATTTCACCATCATCCTCGTGTTCTTTTATAATAGATTTTGGTGGGTACCAATCTGGGTTCTTTACTTTATACCTTATAAAAGTTTCACCTAATGGTGTTTTCCAGTCTAGCCTACCAATACCTACTGGGTAAGTTAAAACTCTTGTGCCTTCGTATAAATCTGATGATGGCATATAGTAATAAATTCGAAGCTCAGCAAGATTTAAAATAATACCATTATAATTTTTTTGCGGAAGGATATACATTGATGGAATTACATATTTTGAATTTATTTCAGGCATCCAATTATGAGAATCAGGATTGGCAATCAATAAATCTTGGTACCCTGTTTTAAATCTATTTGCGATATCTGGCACAGATTCAGAATAATTAATAGTAATAGTCTTAATTTCACCAACTATGGTCGAATCATGTTTTAAGTCATAAATCTCTAGAGCTAATACATTGTTAGCAAGTATTGCAAATAGAGAAAACAGAACCAGACTATTTCGATTTTGAAAGTTTCTTAAGTAATATGCATATTGAGAATAGAATAGTTTCATTATTTTGAATGATACCAATATTTTTTTTAATACTTATTAACTTATCATAAATAAAGTTTAATTTCTTTGAATTGTAGTTTAATTTCTTTGAATTGTATGTCTTCAGAACATTATCATTATTATCAAATAAAATTGTGTTATTTGGCAGTAAGTTTGATTTTTGAAAATCAATTATTATAAATAAGAGCATATTTATAACATGCTCAATATTACATGTTGAGAATTTTTTAGAAAAATTTATGATATTCTGTGTAGAACTAATCACATCATCCATATCGTAGAAAAAATCATTTATTAACGAGAATTTTTTTTCATAGAATGAACTGCTAACACTACTGCTATTTAGGTTAGACAATACATAGTAGTTGTCAATATCAACATCTTCTAATTCATTTAAATATCCATTAATGTCATCCTGAGATGGATTATTACATTTAATAACTGTGCTTCTACTGAGTATAGTAGGTATAATTGATGATATTTTTGATGTAGTTATTATAAATTTTGTTCCTAACGGCGGTTCTTCAAGTATTTTCAGAAGCGCATTAGAAGAATTTACATTTAGCTTCTCAGCATCTTCTATATAAATTATTCTCTTATCAGTTTTAAGATATATCTTTTCTAATAGCTCTCTAATTTGATCTATCTTGATTGATTTCGAGCCCTCCTCAGCCTTAATAATTTTAAGATTTATATCATCCTCTAAATATTGCGTGTCATCATTTACTTTTAGGTAGTGCTTTGAAATTTCTTTAGCTAGGTCTTTCTTACCAATGGATTTATTACCAGTAATAATTAAGCAGTTTGGGAAGTTATTATTATCAATTAATTTTACAGCATAATTAAAGTTTTCTAGAAGCCAACTATGTTTCATAGTGCTATTTACCCGCAAATACTTTTTCTTTTATCATCTCTCTATTGAGATTTTTATAGTGACCTACGATTTCACTTGGGCCGCTTTTCAAATAATCGTCTAGGCTGCTTCCTTGAAATTCACAAAATGACGTTTCTGTTTCATAAATTTTAATGCTATCTAGATTAGGCAAGTATTCTATGAGGATCTCCCATATGACTATTGCTAAAAATTCTGTGCTTGATCTCCAGGATAGTTCTGGGCAAGTTAAATTTAATGTCTTATGATCAAATTTATTTATCACTAAACTTTTCGTAACATTTTTAATTAATGAGTAATCAATCACAAATCCAGTCATCGGATCTATTCTATCTTTAATCTTAATTTCAATATCATACCTACCACCATGCAGGTTTTTACACTTACCATCATGATCTGTAATGTAATGTGCTGAATCAAAAACAAGTTTTTTTGTTATACTTGCTTGCGGTGTTATTTGATAAAATTTATCATAAAAACATGGCACTTTTTTAATGTAATCTTCTAGTTTCATCTTCAGATTATCGCAGTCTGAAATTGTTTTAATTCTAACTAGGAAAGATTCTTTTGTGTCGCAGTCTGAAATTGTTTTAATTCTAACTAGGAAAGATTCTTTTGTGATACTTAATTTTGCTAAACTTATATTATTAGTGTTTAAATTTTTTTCTATTATCTTGAATAAATTGTTATCTATATCTTTAAGGTAAATATAATTTTTTGATATATAACCCTTATTCATTAGTATAATTACAAAATATAGAAAGAAATTATCTATTGTGTAGTTTTGAATATCAAATGCACCAATATTTTTCTTTTTTGTTGATATAAAATTCTTTGTTATTATTTTATGTGATTCGTCGCTATATTTGTTTTCTTCCGTATATTCAAAACCTAGTGTTTTTAGTTTCTCATTCAGCCAAAATAAATATTCTATTTTCCTCACATCTTCATTAATATGCATTTCGTTATCTGAAAATTGAAGTATATTTAAGTCGTGACAAGCTTTTAGAATGTCTTTTTGTTCTTGATTTGGCTCAACATCAATTAGAATCTTGGACTCTAACTTCTCACTCTGGGGATTATCTTTTATTACGGACTCTAGTGGTACGCAATGTTTGAAAGAATATTCTTGGTTTGTTATTCCATCTTTTTGAGTTTTCTTATCTTTATCTGACATTTGGAGTATTTAGACTACACCTAATATTTGTATTCATCTTATCTGAAAGAATTGCGCCAAACAAAAAATTGATTGACGCAAATACTCAACTAACTAATTAACTAACTAGACTAGAATCCTTGGAAAGGATGATCTGTACTGTCTTTTTTAGCTAACATTTCGTCTACTGAAGGGTAACCTTTAAGTGCTGCTTCGATAGCGCCTTTTGTAGCTTTATAGTTATTTTCATAAATAGCTTCATCACTATTAGCTTCCCAATGAATGAATACGCCAACACAGATGTATAAATCATCAGCTTCTGCTTTAGGAATGATTCCTGCTTCAACACTATCAGCTACAGCCATTGCTACAGCTTTCTGAGCTGGACCAAACATTTGAACTGCTTGTTTAGCGCCTTTAATAGTTACTTTGTTGAACATCATTGTGTTTGGTTTACAAGCCATATTAGGACCAACTACTGCTAATAAAGATGTAAAACCATCTTTGTTGTTACAAAGACTATTACAAAATGCTGTCTCAACTGCTGAACCCCTTGGGCCAATCAACAAATCGATATGAGCAATTTCTGCCATTGTTCCTGTTGGGTCATTATCGTTAACTAACGATTCCCCTACCATCACTTTATTTATTGCCATGATATAACTCCTATTTATTATAATTTAACGTAAAAATAGCTTTCACAATTAATTTCTATGAATAGCTTTTTTTGTATTATAAACCCAAGCGTGTATTATAAACCCAAGCGGTTGAGAAATATACTCGCCACTACAACGTCAGCCGTTGTTCCAGGGTTTAGTCCCTGTATCTTAAGCTCTGAGTCTAGTAATAACAACTTATTATTTAGATTTTTTGGAGCTTCTGATGAGCAATAATCGTCGGCAATGTCTTTAAAGCGAGCAGAAACGTCTTTTGCAGCACTTACACCGTGTTTCCTTGCAATCAATGAGTCAGGTGTTTTGCTAATAAGGTTTAAAAATGTAGCGGTTGTAGCGCACTTATCATCCTTCATATTATTAAAGTAATTTCTCCAACTTGGTGATATTGTATTGATAATATTGTTAAAATAATTTGTATACTCGCTTGCTATATAGTCGTACGAGCTTGCAAAACTCATTGCTTCGAACAACCTAAAATTTGAACTATTATCTGTATTTAGATCAAACACCTAAAATTTGAACTATTATCTGTATTTAGATCAAACTCTTCCTTAGACCCCATACCGCCAGCATGAGCCATATTAATAGCTTTATAGATAGATTCTGTTTGCTTTTCATCAATACCGTCTATTACTATCTTAAGATTACTCTGTAAAAATTTATGGTCTTTATCTAAATATACCGCTTCAACTATAGGAGCGCATAGCAGAATAATGCCAAGATTTGTATTGCAACCAACTACGTCAAATGATGCTTTAACGCATTCTAAGACTTTTATGCCAATATCCATGCCGTTTTCACAGATTATGTCTGAGCAAGCCATAGAGCTTTGTAAAAAATCTTTATGAGTCATTCCATAAGCAGGATGATTAAAAAAAACATTCCCAGGCTTGATTGAAAAAACATCTAACTTGCAGGCATATTCAAAAGCCATTTTTACTTCAGCTTCACTTTTCAAGAGCTTCCCTTATTTGATAGTTCTAAAAAATCACTAATAATTAAATCAGCAATATTATTCTGACCACATACAGACTGAAGACCTTTCCAAGCAGGAATACTATTGACTTCTGTTACTGTGTAACCGTCTTCGCCGAGCATGATATCTACACCAGCGTAATCCATTCCTAACGACAACGTGGAATTTATTGCTAAGTCTTTCATTTCACTTGTCGGGATAAAAGGCTTACATGAAGCTCCATTGGAAACATTATTAATCCAGGACGTGCCTTCTCTTGCCATAGATGCAACAACTTCGTTATTAATAACAAAGAGTCTCCAATCAATAAATTTATCTTCTGGGTGTTTTAAGAATTCCTGTAGATAATACACATTGTTTAAATAATCATAGTCTGGATGCTTATTTTCGTCATCTAAGATCTCGAGACCTTTACCTTGAGACCCAAATATAGGCTTACACACACATTTATAGCCAGAAAAAGAACCCCTAAATTTCTTTAAATCCTTAATATTGCTAGTAACGTATGTTTTCGGTGTAGGGATATTATTTACATTTAAGATACAAGAAGTTCTAATCTTATCGACACTTTTTTCTATACATACAGCGTTATTATAGACTTTAATGTTATGTAACTCTAAAAAATGCAAAATATCTAAGTGAAAGCAAACTTCCTCTAAGGTTCCGCCAGGAATACCTCTGACAAAGACCCCTTCTATATCAGATAGGAGCATTTCATTGGTTTTAAAAGAAAGCCTAGGATTTCCATCAATAACTATAGAGGCTTGATTTATTTTTTCAGTCTTAACATTTTTATTATTTTTTTCAAAAGCCTCTATTAATTGATTTGTATGCCATCCATCATCTTCTGTAAAAATAAGGTACATATTTAGATGCCGAAAGATTTTTTCATTAATTTTTTATCTATTTTTCCACTAATAAAGGTATTTCCAGTCTTCATATTTGAAATGATGACCTTACTAGGACTAAATAATGTCGCATCAATTTTGAAGAAATCATATTCATAATCTTTAAATATATCCGCAAAAGGCTTCCCATAATCTTTAGAGGTTGAGCTTGGCATTTTTTGACACAATTCTTCGGCCATATCATCAGAAGTACTTACAAATAGTTGTGTGATACCAGCAAAAATAATGGCGTCATTTGTTCTTCCCATTGCTGTTAAGAAATCTGGTGATGTTGGAGGTATTGGCGCACTTCCAAATCCCTCTATAATTTCATTCATCGGGAATTTTAGTTCGTGGGCTTTATGAAGGGCCACCTCTAACACTCTTGACACAACTTGAATATTTCCAGCTATGCTTGATGTGGGAGTTATTATTATTGTAAGATTTTTTGGATCTACACCGGTATCGTTTGAAATTTTTTCTATTACATCTTTTGGTGGGAATGAATCAACTTCCATTACAAGGCAAGTTTTTTCTGATTTATCTGAGTAATCAATATCCTTAAAAAGAGGCTCTTTTAATGCTAAAGATCTAGCAGGGCCTGAGCCTAGTGCATTAAACTTAGTATCTTTGTCTGAAGAAGATAAACTCCATCCAGCATATTGTGATCCTAAGCAAGCTATCACAGGATCATTAGTATTAACGTGTACAGTTAAAGGCCATTCATCGTCTTGAAATGTATTTAAGATATGAACTCTACCGATACCCCCAAGACAGATCTCGCTGATAATTCTTCCAGCCTCGATATTACCTAATGCATTTACCCCAGCATCAATAATTGTGCAATTATTATGACCTTTAATAACACTAACTCTGTAATATTCAAAATTACTGATTAATTCATTCACTAAAACTTGGGCTCTATTATTTACACTAATCATTTAAATTATCTCTATGTTGGTAAGTTTATTTTTTATTAATGATATATTATCTGACAATAATTTATTTACTTTTTTTCCATCTTCAGAAGTTACATTTACAGTACATATTGGATCGCCGACATTAATACTTGTGTTAACTTCAGGAATATTAGAAATAAAATCATAACCCAAGAGACAATGATTAAAAATAAATTTTGTATTAGAAAATAATGTCTCAAAAGCGACACTTGTATTGCCAGTGGTCTTTATACTAGGGAGATCTTTGTTTAAAAATGCATCAATGTGAGCCTTTATAAAGCCATGTTCAAAAGAATTATTATATAAGAAGCATGTCTGGGTAATTCTTGGGTTTATTTCTAAAAAGTAAATATCTTTAGATATTATAAAATCAATACCATTGAGTCCAATTAACTCGTACTCAGTTATAAAAAATTCAATCACGCGCTCCAAATATTGAATTTGTTTTTTATTAAGATTTATATTTGACTTTGCTCCAGAGAAACAAAAATTAGTATGCAATGTCTTTTTATTAAAAATTTTATTTACACCAACAATTTCAAATTTTTTATCTTTATTAGATATAAATAAAATTGAATATGTCTGCCCTTTTATAAATTTTTGACAGTATTCGTAATTCTCAAGCGTATCTTGATTTAGACTCTTATTAAAAATTTTTATTCCAAAACCGCCTGAAGAACTAGAATTCTTAATGATTACTTTTTCTTCTTTTTTAGATTGCTCCAATGAGAAAATTTCTGGAGTCTTAATATTATTTGATTTTAATTTAGCTATGAGATTACTATTATTTTGAATATCACTGATACTTTTATAGTTATTAGATATAATCATCCCAAATTTTTTTAACTGCTCATAAAAGTTATTTGAACTATCGTAGCCTGAGGATACTAAGATTAACGTATCCTCTTTGGCTAACTCTAAGCTTTGTAATATTGATATTACATCATCATTAACTAAACCATAAGGATCTGAATTCTTATAATTCTCACCCTTTAAATCTCTATCATTAAATGAATCTATATTAATGACTCTTTTATTTAAATGGGCTATAGATTTACTCTGTTCTACGACTGAATTTCCAATTAAGACTATGTTATTTTGACGAAACATACTCTCTTGCTAATTCTAATGCGTCATAAAAATCTAAGAATACTGGTTTATCCGTGCCAGCCATTTTTTTTAATAGTTTATTTTGAGCCTGATATTTTACCTGCCCTATAGCTAAAGCCCCTATTCCTAAAGCACCAGATACTGAACCCTCCAAGACTTTTCCGTCCTGCATTGCATCTAAACCAGCTACTCCTGATGGTGGAACTGCATTAACATCTGCCGCCACTTTAAGCTTACTAGCTATTTTTAACTGCGCCTCGGAAACCAACTGTCCGCCACTTTAAGCTTACTAGCTATTTTTAACTGCGCCTCGGAAACCAACTGTATACCAGCTGCTCCACTAGCTAAGACAACATCTATATCTTTAATTTGCGCATCAAATTCCTCATTTGAAGCACCAGTTATCATAGCTGTTGAATCAAGGTATTTATCTTTACAAAATAAAGCTAATTCTTCGCACTTTTCTTTTTTTCTTCCGAGGATTATTACCTCTGCTCCAGCTGACGCTGCTAATATACCAGCTATGCATCCTACTGGACCTGTGCCACCAAAGACAACAACCTTAAGGCCTTTAAGAGAAGTTTGAAAATTATTTTTTAACGTATGCTCTACTTTAGCTATCATGCCTGCTGCAGTTGTAAACGCACCACTTGGGTCTGCAAAACCTTGAAACAGTAAATGGTGGGACAAGAGAATTCTTACATATGTTTAACATCTCAATAGCCTTATGTGGGTCTCTACCACCAACAAAAATACCTGTTTTATTTAATCCTGGAGGTCTAGAGAAAATAGTATCCTGAACTATGCCCTCAACTTCTTCAGTTTCAATAGATGTGTAAGGAACGCATTTATCCCAACCAGCGTCGTATGCCATATTTACATCAAAAGGACTAAGATTTTTAGCTGTTGTAATCATATGCATAATTAATGGTTTACTCATAATATTTTCCTTATATTTATTTAAGTTTTGTTTGAATTTGAATTTAAGTTTTGACTTATTTCTTCAGATTTATTTACAAATGTAATTTCTGAGCCTTTGTTTCGACCGCTAATAATTTCAATCTGCAAGTCTTTGCATAAAAAAATTTGTTTAATCTCTTTCGTGAGCTTGTGTGCTGCAGTATCATTTGTTTAATCTCTTTCGTGAGCTTGTGTGCTGCAGTATCACTATCAGTTAAGATAAATCCTGTGGGACCCCATGAGCTTTGGCCAACACCCATGAAGCCTTTTTTTTCAACAAAGTTCATGATGTTTGCAATATCAGGGTTTGAATAGACACCACCCTGTATAGGTGAAAAATGTGTACCAACAATTTTTTGTAATTTCCCCACCGCAAGAGAAAAATCATAAAAGTTTTTTTCAATTAGACTTGGGAGTATTACCATATTAACCAATCTACAAAGCTGTTCTGATAAATTTACCAAAGCTGTTCTGATAAATTTACTGGGAAAGGCTTTAATGTCTTAAAAGCATTATATTCCTTTTGCCCGTGAATACCCTTCTCTCTTTTATTAATCAGAAGAATAATTCTCCAGTTACTTGGGAAATCTTGCCTAACAGTAATAGGAGGAAGTTCTGCTGAATTTCCTTTACCGCCGTCTATTAAAAATCCACCTGATTCAAAAGCTCCTATTCCAATACCAGATCTATTTCCTCTATCAAGTATTTTTCCAATGTCCATTAAACTTAAACTTAAGTTAAATAGTTTTGATATCGCTACTCCAGTTGTAAGAGCTAGCTGCGTACCTGAACCAAGACCCGCATGTTCTGGGATCTTCTTATGAACATCTATAGATACAGACTCATCAAGTTCGTATGCCTGCAATACTAATTTAGCATAATCATAAGCTCTTTTATTATAATCATTAATTACTATATCGTTTTTTAGAGATTTTTTTGTAACTGTTATAGATGTCTCAATACTATCAATCGCTAAACCAACGCTTCCAAATTTTCTGCCAAGGGATCCGTTTAGATCCATGAAGCCAAGATGCAATCTAGCTGGTGAAGTTATTAAAATTTTTGATTCTTCTTTCATGTTTTGAATACTATATTAGTTTTATTTTAGATGCATTCTAGCATTATAGAAAAATTTCGACCATGGTGATATTTTTTCATTATTTATAGTAGGAAATTGCTTTATATCCATTAATCTTTCAGGGTGAGGCATCATCAAAGTAATATTACCAGTCTGAGAGGATACTCCTGCTATAGCTCTGTATGAGTCATTTGGGTTATATGGATACTCATTAGAGGGTTCCCCAGAATTATTTACATAACTAATAGATATCTGCCCATTTTTTTTGAGACATAGATAGCTTTTCCCTCTCCATGAGATATCACGACCGGGATTTTTGAATCTTGCATATCTGTTAAAAAAATTGAATTAGATTTTTCAATGCTAACCATTACTATTCTAGACTCGAATCTTCCACTTTTATTTTCCAAAAAACTAGGCCAGTGATCAGAGCCAGGTATTATCGACTGTAAATTTGACAATGTTTGACAGCCATTGCATATGCCCAAGCTAAACTTATCTAAGTTACTAAAGTAATCAGAAAAGGAATTCATTAGAATTTCATTGTGCAATATTTTATTAGCCCACCCTCTGCCTGCTCCAAGAACGTCACCATATGAAAAACCACCACAAAATACAGCCCCTTGAAAATCATGTAAATTATTCTCTTTTGCTACCAATGAATTCATGGTTACATCTACAGCGTTAAATCCATGCACGCTAAAAGCATTAGCCATTTCGTAATGCCCATTTACACCTTGCTCTCTTAAAATAGCAATTTTAGGTTTAGTTTTACTTATAGAAAAAACTTGATTTACTTCTGGGTCTGAGAATTTTTTATCAATATAAAGGCCTTTATTGTCCTTTTTACCTATGGCGTTAAATTCATTTTCTGCTAACTCAGCATCATCTCGTATCTTCTGAATTTCATAACTAGTTCTATGCCAAGTCTTATGAAGGTCTTCTAATGAGCTGCTAAAGATAATATCTTTATCTGCCGATATATTTACTTCGTAAGTTCTGTTGATTTGTGCGATAACGTGATTTTCTATACGACTATCTGAATAAATCTTACGCACCTTATTAAGTAGTTTATTAGAAACTTGTATAACCACACCTAGCTCTTCATTAAACATATATTTATTTAAATCAGGAATATCTTGTGTGAAGTTAATGTCAATTCCAACATGTCCCGCAAAAGAGCATTCTAATAATGTTGTTATTAGACCTCCGTCCGATCTGTCATGATATGAGAGAATCATATTATTTTTTATTAGATGCTGTGTAGCCTTAAAAAATTTCTTGAAACTAGCTATATCATCAACCTTGGGACACTCTGTGTCTTCTGTTTTCAAAACCTGAGAGAGAGCTGACCCACCTGTGCGATCTTTCTTGAAACTAGCTATATCATCAACCTTGGGACACTCTGTGTCTTCTGTTTTCAAAACCTGAGAGAGAGCTGATCCACCTGTGCGATCATTTCCCCCAGATAAATCTATAAAAAGAATAGAGGTATTATAATCATTAACAAACATTGGTTTAACTATGTTGTTTAAATTATAAACACTAGAAAATGCACTTATAATTAGAGTATTTGGTGACTTAACACTGATTTCTTTGTCATTTTCAGACCATGACATCTTCATAGATAACGAATCTTTTCCTACAGGTATGGTTACACCTAATTTATTACATATATTTGATGTTATTGATTCGGCAGTTTTATAAAGACTATATTTATCAAATTCACTATCAAAACTAGACATCCAGTTTGCAGAGAGAGCAATTTTTGATAGATCCCATATAGGTGCTGAGCAAATGTTCAATAAAGCTTCACAAACTGCCATTTCACCTGAAGACACAGGGTCATAAACAGCAATAGAGGATTTTTCTCCTACCGACATAGCCTCGCCTGCGTTAAATGAGAAATCATTAG
>Ga0209091_10003453_pt1 | contig 12706 bp, 18 predicted proteins | sample ArcticOcean_MG_C_6_FD_187438 | JGI IMG/M metagenome (GOLD analysis project Ga0209091, IMG submission 187438) | Marine microbial communities from western Arctic Ocean - ArcticOcean_MG_CB8_128 (SPAdes) (version 2) | ecosystem: Environmental > Aquatic > Marine > Oceanic | place: Arctic Ocean...
TGTAACATACAATGAGTGTTTACAACCAAGCCATTCACTCCATGCATCTTCAAATTCTTTCACCTTTGGTCCACATGTATATTTATCAGTTGAATTAATAAAATCGATAAGACATTTTTTATCACCGTCAGTGATGGCTGTATCCATGAGAGGCCACCGCATCTTTATTAGATCCTCTTAAGTTCCTTTTAACTTTGTATAGAAGTCATCTTGTTTATCTTGCTTCTGGACACTCTTAACGTGCCACAATGCGTATTGAGGATTGGCTTGTAATTGCCCTATCTTATCAGATCCTATGAGGCGTTCATGGAGACCTAGACTCCAACTAATTTTTCCATTATTTTTAAAAAAACGACACTGATAATCCGGCCAGTTGATCCAACCCATTTCATTAGTGGAAAAATTCAATTTCTTACACCATTCTTCAGTGTATCCGGGTATGATGTTAATTCTGGGTAGAGCTAGAATGTCGCCATCAAATGTTTTTATATTCTCTATTACCGCTTCTCGTGGAATTTCATCTGCATCTAATACAAAAATATAGTCACCCGTACACTTTGTAATGTGATAATTTCTATGTTCTGAAAAGTTTCCACAGAATTCACGATCGTTCACGATGATCCTCTTCTCAAATTTTTTCAAAACACTACGAACCTCTTCTGTAACTTTACCCGAGTCTACAAGTACATTGATTTCATCTTCATCGTCTATGACTTTCACAAGAAAAGATAGAAGTGAGTTTAATTCGTTGTCTTCATTACAAACACAAATAGCATAAGATATTTTCATATAAAATATATAAAGGACAAAACTTTAAATAGAGTATATGAAGACGATCATAAGTCTCACGAGTATACCACCCCGTTTCAAAACCCTCCCTGCCATCGTATACGACCTCGAAAAAAACCAATCTGTAGATGAGATTTGGGTCAACATTCCATACACATACAACAGATTTCCGGATGTTGAAGTCGTGGTTCCAGACTTTTCGATGTGCTCCAAAGTCGTACTGAATAGGTGTACGGACTATGGACCGGGTACGATGTATATGGGTCCAGCACACGCTGAAAATTGTGATGCGGACCTTGTCATCGTGGTCAATGATGACACGAAATATCCACCCAACATGAGTAGTAAACTCGTTGACTTGTACAAAGAGGACCCATGTTGTTGGTGTCTATCTGGATTCAGGGTAGATGAATACGTTCGTGGTGATGGACGTGTACCGAGATATAATCGAGAATGTATCGATGTCACTGAGAGTTACGGTGGAGTTATTCTCGATATGAAATGGTTGAGAGAGATGAAGGATGTCTTTTCTGATTTTTACAAACTCACGTATAACGATGATATAATCATTAGTAATTTACTTTCCAAGATGCATATCCCCAAGAAAAGTATTTGCGACCAAACTATGAACATTGGTATGATTAAACAATATTCATATGGGATGGGGGAGGATGCTCTATTTCAAAATAACGGAGAAGGGAGTCATTTTGAAAACAACAAAAGAGTATTTAAACTATTAAGTGAAAAAAATCTAAGTCATTTTTAGACTTTAAAGTTTACCATTTAAGAATTTAATACTTTAAGTACTTCGTTCACTGCTGGGTGTCGAACGATGTCATCATTTCCCATTTCAATGTGTGTAATGTATTCTAGGTCTAAACATTGCATCTTATATATCAAATTTCTAAGACCGTTATCTTCCCCTAAATCACTCTGTTCTAAGTCACCCGTGACGATGAGCTTCGTACCTGTGCCTATACGCGTGAGAAGCATTTTCATTTGATTTGGTGTACTATTTTGCATTTCGTCTGCGATGATGAGGGTGTTGTTGAATGTTCGACCTCTCATGTACCCCAATGGTTCAATAGAAATACACCTATCCATTTGAGCATGGGTCATAGACTGTTCAAAAATATCGTACATTGGTCTGGTCCATGGTTGCATTTTCTGTTCCATATCACCTGGTAAATATCCCATATCTTCATCTGCTGCGACAATTGGGCGAGTGATTACAATTTTGGGACGCTGAAATGTAGCTACATGGTCTAGTGCAATCTGACATGCCAACATCGTTTTTCCAGAACCCGCTGGTCCAGTTCCCACGATTATAGGTTTATTGGACCTGAGTGCGAGTACATATTTACACTGACCAGCTGTTTTTGGGAAGTTCATCTATATTAATTAAAGATTATTTCCTTATATGAATTAAATGGAGTTCCACTTGATAAAATTGAATGTAAATGGAACGTATTTGAGTTTTCAGGATACTGATAAACACAGGTTTATGGGTTTTAAAGACATTGTAAAAGCTAATGACTGTGTAGATTATGTATCATCATATAGATCAAAGTATGGTATTTGGCCAGTATTCGATAGGTCTAAAGGTGCGGTGAAGGTTGAGAGGATAATGAAAAAACGGATACGACCACCCGAAAGAGTAAAGTGTTATCTAGATATTGTCACGAATGATTTGAATACAATTGAGTGGCAAGCGTCTCGAACAAACACGTCTTACTTTTATATATTGGATTTTGAAGCAAAAACAAAGGAGACTTCAGAGTACATTAACATGTATGGTATGGAAATTGACCCTGACCCATTTGCGGGTACTTTTTTATATAGAGATCTATTGGAGTTTAAATTTAAGTGTGAGTGAACTTAAAAGTAAGCTGACTTGTATAAATAATGTGTGGCATCCTATCCCTCTTCGGTGAAGAAGTGGATGTTTCATCCCACCTCCTTTCTCACCGGGGTCCAGATGATTATCGTAGTACGACACTAGGTAAATGTCGCATGGACTTTTACCGACTCGCCATCAATGACCTTACCGACGCTGGTATGCAACCATTTAGGGATGGTAATGAGATGTTAATTTGTAACGGCGAGATTTACAATCATAAGGAGTTTCGTAAGGGAAATGAAATCAGTACGAGTGATTGTGAAGTACTTTTACCACTCATCAAAGATTACGGAATGATGAAGACACTTGAACTCATCAATGGTGATTTCGCCTTCATCTACACCAATGGTAAGCGTGTAATGGCTGCGCGTGACCGTGTGGGTGTTCGTCCCCTCTTCTATACGAGGTACGCACCCAATTCTATCGCGTTTGCGAGTGAAGTTAAGGCACTTCTCTTCCTACACTCCGAAATCAAAATCTTCCCCCCAGGTCATATCTACGATTCGTACATCGATAACTTTGTGTGCTACCATAATGGGTACTGGAGAGTGAACAAATACATCAAAACTGGATTTCATCGACAGCTTCGAGAATCTTTCGAGCATGCCGTACTTGAACGACTTGGAAATACTGATCGTGACACGGGGTTTCTCCTCTCGGGTGGTCTTGATAGTAGTCTCATCGCTTCAATCGCTTCTCGTAAGCTTGGTAAGATCAAGACATTCTCCATAGGTCTCGTGGGGAGTCCGGATCTACTCGCTGCTCGTATAGTGGCAAAGTACTTGGATACTGACCACACCGAGGTGATTTTCACACCTGAGGAGGGTATTGCCCATCTGAATGATGTGATCTATACATTGGAATCGTACGACACGACGACGGTGAGAGCGAGTACACCAATGTGGCTTCTGTGTAAGTACATCAAGAAGCATACCCAATGTCGCTACATCTTTTCTGGTGAGGGGAGTGATGAACTTTTGGGGGGTTACCTCTATTTCCGTAACGCACCAAATGTTGATGAATTTGCGTGTGAAAACATGCGACGTCTGAGACTGATTCACCAGTTTGATGGGTTGCGAGCGGATAGGTGTGCGGGTGCACATGGGTTAGACTTAATTGTCCCATTTCTTGATAAGAATTTCATCGACTTCTGTATGACTATTAACCAGAATGAAAAGATGGGTGGTATCGAGAAGAAGATTCTTAGGCAGGCATTTGAGGGGTACCTCCCTAAGGATATTTTATGGAGACAGAAGGATGGTATGAGTGACGCTGTGGGGACGAATTGGGTTGATGAGATTAAACAGTATGCGGAGAATGAGGTTGATGATGCGATGTTTCAGAGTACACGTGTGAAATCGCGTGGTCATAACACACCTTTGACCAAAGAGGAGGCACTTTATAGAAGTATATTTTGGAGAATGTATGGGAAAGATAACGATCATCTCATCTCTGAAATCTGGAGACCTAAATGGACCACAATCACCGATCCGAGTGCGCGTCTACTTATAGAAAAGAAACCAATGTAATATAAATATGGCTGAGTTCGTGAAAAACTTTGATTGTAAAAATGAGAAGCATGTTATGTGGCTCAAGGAAGTTGGTTGGGGTATGGCAAAGATTACAGCTGGTGAGAAGTATGATATCTCCAAAACTGTTAATGCTAACCCTCTCTCAGGAAACCCCAAGATGAGTAATCCGATCGATTGGGCGTATATTCACTTTCAACTGGCTATGAAATATACAAACGCTGTTCTAAATTGTGATGCGTTCGTCCCCAGTTCCAAGTAGTTCAGTATATTCATTTAACGTAAAATCTTGGGGTTCTGCATTTTCATCCATGCGTATGAGTAATATCTTACCCTTTACCTCTTCCCCATGAAACGGGAATGGTAAAGTGTTTTCATTCTCTATCAGACCATGTTCGGGTTTCATGATGACTACATCTATATCAGGCCACTGTCCAATAAATGTACCCCTACCTGATAATAATTTGAAAATTTCGTTTTTTGAAGGCTCGATGTCTAACTCTATTTCTTCGAGTTGATTTTCAATCTCATGAATGAGAATAGCTCTAGTCATCTTAATCACAACTCATAAAAAAATATTTACGAAATATATATAATAACAATGGATCGCATCACTATGATTATCTTAGCGGTTGCGTTAGTGGCTTTGATCTACTTCGCCATCGGAACTACCGGTAAAGAACGGGATCCAAGGTTTGTTTTCAGTGAAAAATATCGCCCTGAACAATCTGCGTACAAGTACGGGCTCGTTGATACGAACCCCGCTCGCCGCGTCGGTGCCTTTTTCGATACCTGCTCACCCGAAAATATGGGAGATTGTAAGCGTAATGATCCCTACAAAGGTTTACCCAAGCCCTAAGTCATGAATATTTTTCATGTATAATTGTATAATGGAAAACCCAACCCGCCAATTCGTCATCAAGAGATTTTCTGAAATACTGGAACTACCTGTTGATGACGTGATATGTATAAATCTTGAAAAAAATATTTTGAATCATTCGATCACTCATTGTCGTGATGCGGCATGGGAAAACCACAAGTTTACGAATATTTATAAGCACAAGTTTTTACAGCTTCAGTATAATATTCGAAAATCACCCGAACTAAAAAAGAGTATTCTGGATAAAAAAATAAAAACAAACGAGGTGATTGAATTGAAACCCGAAAAATTATGGTTTGATGGACCATACGCGAAGACTATTCAAGAAAGAATTCATAAAGATATGAGGAAGGAATACATCGCGAAGGAGATTAAGAATCAAGATGGGTTTTTCAAGTGTGGACGCTGTAAGTCTTTGAAGACAACATACTACCAGATGCAGACGAGGTCAGCAGATGAACCCATGACGGTATTCGTCAGTTGCCTCAACTGTAACCGAAACTGGAAGTGTTGAGTCTGTGTTTTGAATCTGTTAGATCTGTGTTTAAATCACCGACCGATAAAACAAACGTATACGGTAACTGTTTTTTCATCAGTGTTTTCGTTCTAGCGCTCGTAAATCCTAGGTAGTCATATGTAATTTTATACTTACGTAGTTGTTTTCGTGTCCAATCTATAACCATATCCATCCCGGGTCTCGCAGTGATGATCACTATTTTGTACCCAAAATTCCTGGCTATGTTTAGGAGTTCGATCATGGGTGTATTTGGGACTCCATTCTCAAAGATGAGCGTATCATCTATATCGAACATCACAGCATCATCGGGGCGTACTGGACGTCCCGATATATACTCAATACCTCTACTTTTTAGAGTATTCATTAATATTATTAAAGATTTAAATTTCATTTTCATCATATATGATCATTGACGTTGAATGCGAAGATGGTACAACACAGATTGCGCGTACCATTGTGGAAAGTGAAGACCATTATATCGTACATTTCCTTGAAAGAACATTAGACAGTTTGTACCACTTTTCGACCGAAGAAGAAGAAGTGACGAAAGAGTCGGTCTCTGGATTCTATGATGTCGAAGAATTGGAAGATACTACTCTTTATGCAAAGTTTCAAGATGGATACGTACTTCTCGATGATACTCAGGATGAAGATTATGAATGCACCGATGAGGAAGAGAGTGAAGATGAATCACTCGTGGATGAAAATGAAGAAGAAGAAGCCTAAGTTAAAAATATTCACCGTATAAAACAAATGGAGTATAAGGAAACAAAAAAACGCGTAACCAAGAACGATAAGAAAAACAAAAGAGAAGTATTCTCTCAAAAACACGTGAGAAACGTACTTAAACAAAAGGAGCACTCGTTGAGTAAGAGAAACGATGTCCCCGTACACCCCCCCGAATGTTCACTACTCACAAATGGACGTCTCAATGTACGACGAAGATAGAATTTTCGCATTCATCGGTAAGACGGGAAAGAAGTTTTATTGGCTCACACACATACTAGGTCTCGATTACTTATGGTACGATAAGGAGCGTAAAGTGTTTGAGATTTGGGGACCCCTTTTCACCCATATAAATAATCAATCTGAACATGTTATTCGATGTGAGTTGGAATATTTTATGAAACCTAAGTTAGAAAAGACAACCTCCCAAAATCAAGATGTTTTACAAACAACCATCCAGACCTGTTAGAATCAAAACAGAGGTTCCCTCGGGTTTGCGATGTCAGAGTGGTACGTTATACGATATAATGAATCCAGGTGAATATGACCATTTTACATTCGTAAAAGGTCCAGTGTATATGGAAGAAATATACTTGCGATTATTGAAAAAAAATAACGATATTCTCGGTATTCCTTTCATTGATCCCATGTTACCTAAATCTCCTCCATTTGTTCCACCGGCAGTATCTCAAGAACCCGAATTGGATGTCCCGGATCGCGTCTATTTAAAACTTCGTGTTTTAAAAAATGGTATAGTCCGTGTGAAATTGTGTGCTGCTATGTGGGATTTATGCGAGACATATTATCAAAATGTTCGTAAGCCACCATTTAAAACTGTCTTACAAGCATGTAAGTCTCATGGATTTAGTACAAAATTTATCGAGCGATTAAAAAAAAACAACGAAAAACAACTTACATACGCTAAAAAGCTACCTGATATTTTCCAAAAAATATTTGATAAGGAACCCGTAAAAAAAGTAAAGAAGGAAAAGAAGAAGGAACCTGTAGTAGATGTATCGGAAGAAGTTGTAGATGTATCGGAAGAACCTGAGGAAGATGTTGTTGAGGAAGAAGAAGTTCCGGCAGATGAAGGTGAACTCGATGTGGAACCTGATGAGGAGGAAGCTGTAGAGGAGGAGGAATATGTATCCGATGGAGATGATTAGCACACCTAAGTAAATCACAAAAATGTAATAAATCATCTAAATATGTTTATCACCAACGTTGTCCTCGCCAACCAAATCCTCGATCGTGGCTTCTTCTATACCCTGAAGGAAGCGACGCGTCACGCTAACGAACAAACTAAGGAGAAGATCTGGAAGCTCCCCAACAACTCTGTCTTCTTCGGTGACATCGAAGTTCGTGTCTACAACACCGACGACTACAAGAATGAACATTTTCTTTCTTTCGTTGATTCCTGTTGAAATAGCAGAGATGTCATGTGATCAACATGTCGTCAAGATCCAATTGGAAATTTGCCAAATGCTTTACACTGCTTGGTTCTTTTCTAATGAGGAAAATTATGTCCAAGAGAATGCACCATATACAAAGGATGGAAAGAGGCGGGGATACCGTGCCGCACACCCAAAACATCCAATGACTATGTGGATCGGGTCAAGCCTGAAAAATTATATCTATGCGTGTGATATTGGGATCGCATTGACCCTCGAGTACACTTGTAGATATGGTAAGGTGCATTCATGTGCGGAACACTTGATATGGTTACGGAATCATCATCCATCACACTTTGAGGAGCGCAAGAGTGAGACTGCATACTACTCTAAGGAAGGAATCCCTGAGTGTATGCCCGACGAGTATAGGTGTCCGAGTGTAGTGGATGCTTATCAAATGTATTATATGGTGGAGAAGATGGGATTTGCTCGATATAAAATCCCTGTGGATAGTAAATGATTGTAGCAACAACTTTTTTCAATCACCCACATATCAAAGGTGTTATTGAACTAGAAGAGAATGGTACCAAAGTTGTAATCAAAGGAACCCTAAAGTCAAACAAATACAAAAATAGTACGCACGGTATTCATATCCACGAAGCAGGAAAACGAATAACGTGTGCGGTCATTGGCTATTCTAAGAAGATGTGCGTATAATTTGCTTAAAAAGATGACGTCATCATATATAAACGATGTTCGGTATCGCAAATACCTTTACAGCTCCACCAGTTAAAGTCACAACTGAGCGTAAGTCTGAGTACCATCCAAGAACTTACAGTCAGTTTATTAAGGGTCTCAGGAACAACGAACTCCCAGTTGTAGTGGTCAAACCCAGTCAGAATGTTGCACAGTTTCAGGAAGAGAATGGTGATTATGGGGATGTTCGCATTGTTCAAACGGAACAACTTTGGCAGACCCTGATGGAAAGTGATGCTGAAGTACTTGTTGATGCTTCTGGTCCTCCCATGACTTACGCTGAAACTGGTATCATGGTGATTCTTGGTATTTACCTTTTCTCTGTCCTGCAAGCCCTATTTGCAGCTCGGGGTGGTGGTGGTATGCCCAATCCATTCATAAAGTCAACTGAATTCACGATGGACCAAGAGGTTGAGACCCGCTTCACCGATGTTGAAGGCATCGACTCTGCCAAGGAGGAACTCGAAGAGATTGTGGATTTCCTCAAGAACCCTGACCGCTACTTTGGGAGTGGTGCGAGGATCCCCCGTGGTGCCCTCCTCGCGGGTGCCCCAGGTACAGGTAAGACCCTCCTCGCTCGAGCCATCGCCGGAGAGTCCAACGTCCCCTTCATCCAATGCTCCGCTGCGAGTTTCGTTGAGATGTTCGTAGGTGTCGGTGCCAAGCGCGTACGCGAACTTTTCGAGCAGGCACGAAAGAATCAACCATGCATCATCTTCATTGATGAGATTGATGCAATTGGGAAGCAGCGTTCGGGTGGTGGTATGCCTGCCAATGATGAGCGTGAGCAGACCATCAACCAGCTCCTCACCGAGATGGATGGTTTCGACAACGAGACTGGTATTGTTGTCATCGCTGCCACGAACCGCCTCGATATCCTTGATGATGCACTCCTCCGTCCTGGTCGATTCGACCGTAAGATTCAGGTGACTCTCCCAAGTGTTCAAGGTCGTAAGAAGATCTTGGGTGTCCATGCGAGGGGGAAGACCATTGACGATACAGTGGACCTCGCAACAATCGCGAAGCAGACGACTGGGTTCTCGGGTGCCGACCTCGCCAACCTTCTCAATGAATGTGCTATCCGTGCGGTGAGGGATGCTGGTGGTACAATCAATAATGAAATCATCGAGGATGTCTATCAGCGCCTCGTCGTGGGTGCGAAGGGTGATGTGAAGTTCTCGATGCGAAAGAAAGAACTTGTGGCGTACCACGAGGCTGGACACGCTATCATGGGTGTCCTCGTCCCCGAGTACGATACGGTACGCAAGGTCTCTATCATCCCTAGGGGTGCTGCAGGGGGGGTGACATTCTTCCAACCCTCAGAGGAAAATGCAGACTCCGCCATGTACACGAAGGAGTACCTCCTCTCTCAAATCAAGGTTGCACTTGGTGGTCGCGCGGCAGAGCAAATCATATATGGGAAGGACAAGATTACCACGGGTGCGTCTTCAGACTATGCCCTAGTGTACCAAATTGCTCGTGAGATGGTGACGACCTATGGTTTTGGGAAACATTTTTTCGATTACCGAAAGATGTCAGAAGAGGCTTCAGCCCTAGTGGATGAAGAGATTGACCTCATTGTTGGAGATTGTTATGATGAGACAGTCGCCACGTTGAAAAAAAACATACCCCAATTGGAGCGACTCAAGGAAAAACTCATCGAGGAGGAGATCGTCGATGGGGATTGGGTCTATGAGTTATTTGGGAAGCAGAGAGATTTTGATTAATATTATTTATACTCTAACACGAAAATTTTATATTGTGTTATAATATAGATATGAGTTTATCAAATCAGGATATAGAGAATCTCAGAAAAAGATTGAACAATAATCAAAATTTATCTATTCCATCAAAGGCTAATTTGAATGCATTTATAAATAATAAGAAAAGTGCGTTTGATCGCTCAGCATTTATGCAACTGTATAATGCTAGAATGAGAAATTTGAGATCTAAGGAGCCAAGTTTAGGAAAACGTAAAAGGTCGTCAGGTAATCTAAATTCGGCAATGGAAAATAACACTAGAACTGTATCTGGGGGGTCTGTGAACCCTAATAAGAATGGTCGAAGGTCACCAAGGGGTGTGTTAAGTGGTGCAAGTGGTGCAAGTAATACATCGAATAATGGAAACAATATTTCATCCGGTCCAAATACAAAAAAAGTTCGTTCGAACATTCCTCTCATGACCGCCGCGATGGGAGCTCAACGCGCGATAGCTGCTGCAAATAACGCCCGCAGGAAAGCTGTTGCAAATGCTGAACTTCTCATGAATGTTTCTAGAAAAGCTGCTGCTGAGAAGGCTGTCGCCAATAAGGCGGTTGCAAACGCTAAGGCTAAGGCTACGGCTAAGGCTACGGCTAAGGCTAAGGCTAAGGCTAAGGCTATCAGGGCTGTTGCTAACAAGGTTAATGCGAATGCGAGGGCTAAGGTTGCTGCTAACAAGGTTAATGCGAATGTGAGGGCTAAGGTTGCTGCTAACAAGGTTAATGCGAATGTGAGGGCTAAGGTTAATGTGAATGTGAGGGCTAAGGTTGCTGCTAACAAGGTTAATGCGAATGCGAGGGCTACACCAATGTTAACTAATTGGACAACTCTACAAGATGTAGTAGATTTGATACTATCCAAAAAACAATTTATTGAAATTGCTAAAAATCTTAAGATATCATACAAATCTAAAGATTCAGTTGAAATACTTAAAACTCTAATTATGAATTATGAAAATAAAGATGATTTAAAAGTGGAAATAAATAAACAAGTGGTTGGAGGTAAGGAATCTAAAAAGATTGTAGAAACGGTTAACAGCTATATTTCCGGTATTAGTAATACAAAAAGTGTAACACGTCCAAACTATACAGCTTCTTTGGTGATTTTATATATAAAAGATTTATCCCTTTCTGCGAGAAATAATGTAATTACAAATGGTTTTAATTTACGACAAATTATGAATGGAATCAATAGTAGAACTATTAAAAGTAATAATATCAATTTTGAAAAAAATATAACGAGAGAACAGTTTACAGATTTAGTTTTCATTATGTGGTTGGATGGTGTTCATGATAAATATATAACAAAATCACTAGATAATTGGTTTGATGAAACTACACTTTTCACAGATAAACAGAAAGAATTAGTGGTTAAGGGTTGGAAAACAAATTTTATAGATATTATTGATAGTCTAAATTTACCGAAAAAGGGTAAAAATATTTTGAAATCTTCTTTAATTAATTATACAGATGGGTGGGAGAAAAAGATAAAAACATACTTAACAGATAAATATGAAAATAGTGCAACCAGCATTAATACTTCTTTGGCACAACAAGTAACATCGTCAATTCCACAAAATATAAACATTGCTATAGACCAAGAATATACAGATAACAATGAAAATTCAATCAGTCGTTTTATACGAGACCATAAAAGAGCTCAAAATTCGAAGACAGATGTGAACACATTAATAACATATGGTCAAGCTTTTGATCCGGGTAGGTCTATGGTGAGCGGGGGTGTTCATCAAGATATAGAAATGTTAACTCTCGGACAAAATAGGTTAAGCAATAATTTTATTCCAAAGAAGAAAACGTACTATTTGTGTGATATGAACATCTATTTGAAAGTAGATAATACATCTGTATTTAAGTTACAAGTCAATAAGGATCAGAGAAACAATGTCGGTGTAAGTTTTAATGATAAAAAAATACTCACAGGTATATCTGGGGGAAAGGCAGGTAAATCGACAGGTGATATTATAGCTGTTTCGAAATATTTTGGTGACGCACTACAATATTATTCTTTAGCTATTATGGATGATGTGAAGAGAAATAGTTCCCAAAAGACTGAACGATTTTTCTTTGGTTCGGGTGATTCTATGGCATTATTAGGTTACGATAGAGTATGTGATATATTCGGAAAATCTACTAGAATGGTGACAGATTTTCCTAGTTCATTTGGTCCTAAAATTCATGTGGTTGGAATGAATGCCAATGTTCGAAATAGACCACAACCGAGTGCCAGTATGATGACGGGTACAGGACCTTCGAACAATAAGGGAGGTAATGAAGTTACTTCTTCTATTAAAAAACGAAAGTCGTGAGATGTCGAAAAGCTTAAATAAGGCTTAGAGATTTAAAATGTTATAGGATTACATGGCGATTGATAAGACTCAAAAAGATAAACTGACTGATTCGGAGAAGAAGAAGATCAAACAGGCGAACAAGGCGAAGG
>Ga0209091_10003455_pt1 | contig 12703 bp, 14 predicted proteins | sample ArcticOcean_MG_C_6_FD_187438 | JGI IMG/M metagenome (GOLD analysis project Ga0209091, IMG submission 187438) | Marine microbial communities from western Arctic Ocean - ArcticOcean_MG_CB8_128 (SPAdes) (version 2) | ecosystem: Environmental > Aquatic > Marine > Oceanic | place: Arctic Ocean...
ATATTTCTTCTGGCCAGAACATAAGGAGTTTTTTCATATACCAGCAGATGGTTATCTGTATGAGGTGGACACTACACAACCACATACATTTGTCAATGCAGGCCCAGATAGAACACATTTGGTGATGGTGTGATGAAGTATAACGCAATAATATTTACTGATATATCAGATTACTTCATACCTATCAGAACACATGGCGCATATAGTATAGCGGCACACTTGAGGGATCATGGATATACTGTTAAGGTTATAGATCACCAATCATGGTTATGGGAAAATCATGGTAAAGAGTTAATAAGTCTAGTAGAATCCATGATAGGGCCTGAAACTATATTTGTAGGTTTTAGTAGTACATTCAGTAGGTATTTTGGAGAACCGTTTCATAGTTCTCCAAAAAATATAAAGGACGGACTGAAAAAAGAAGATTGTTTAGTCTACATGAAAGAATTGATAGATCGTGTACACCTGATGCATCCCCATGTTAAACTTGTTCTTGGTGGCCAAGGCCTCCAGACATATACCTTCTATGAAGAATTTGAGGAAGAGTTGGATTGTTGGATTCGTGGTTTGGGTGAGGACAGTATATTGACTTTTGTGCGTAATGTGGAACAAGGTATAGAGACTCCCCCTATCATAGAAGACGTTGCCTCCCCTATATTTGACTTTCATAACCAGAAGAATGTTTTTGATAAAGAGGATAATATATTACAACATGAGGTGTTTCCCCTTGCAATATCCAGAGGATGTAGGTTCAAGTGTAAGTTCTGCACATATCCATTATTGGGGAGAAAACCTAGTGAGGATTATATTCGGAGTGAAGAGAGCATCTATAGTGAGCTCATGTATAACTATGAGAATTTTTCTACTGCGAGTTATATGTTGACAGATGATACCTTCAATGAGACAACAGATAAGGTAGAGAGACTCTTACGTGCCGTAGAGAGAACAGGGGTAGATATGAACTTCTGGGCGTACATTCGTGTAGAACTGTTACACAAATTTCCAGAACAGATAGAACTACTAGCTCAAATGGGACTCAAAGCATGTTTCTTTGGTATAGAAAGTCTATACGATCCATCTGCAAAGGCAATAGGTAAGGGATTAGGAAGAGGTAAGATACTTGATACATTACAACGTGCAAAAGATGCATGGGGTGTAGACTCGACTCTACATGGCAGTTTTATAATAGGACTACCACATGAAACAAGAGAAACCGCTGATGAATGGACTAAGTTATTGATCGAGGGAGAAACTGCCCTTGATACCATATCATGCAATAGACTCGGATTAACACCAGACTATATTATTAAATCAGGGCATACCTCTAAAACATTTTTCAGTGAATTTGATTTGAATAAAGAAAAATATGGATACAAGGAAACTCCTGATGGTGGATGGGTAAACGAACATTGGACTAAGGAAGAGGCTAATCTATATGCAGAAGATGTTCTAAAAAGATTTGTAGATCGCCGTCCATATTTTACATGGACAAAATCTGCACAAAATAGTATGGCTTGTATGAACTTAAAAATTACTAATCCAACCCTAGAGTGGAAAGACATACATAAACCATTCACCAGTCAAGACGATTTAGATTCTTTTAATGTTATGATTAAAGACAACAAACAATATATTTACGACACTTATAAGGAGAATATGTTATATGGCGAAGAACATTAAAGATAGTTATAAATTTGTAACTAATAATAACGATGAGACACAATGTATTGGACTTACACATGATGCTGGTAGGTTTCAAGGAGTTATATACAAATATGGCAAAGTTTCTGTACCTGATCCAGAGGAAATGAAAACAAAAAGTGACTTGCCTTTATCGTTTCATTATGATATAGTAGATAATAATTCACTCCCTAAAGAGTTTTTTAATGAAGATTTTAATAATCTAATTGGCGATATTTTAGTTGATATCTTAGACGATCAACTACAAGGAGGAAAAGTAAATTTTGAAGAAAATTCTATTGAGAGTTAAATTATTCTTCTGGAGGTTTCGAAAGAAGAAAAAGTATGGTGATGATGTCTACCCAGGCTAACGATAAAGTATTAGATTTCTATAAGGAACTACCATTTAATATGAGAGACTCCGTTAGTGATCATGTAATGACTATTGTGGATAAATCCATATCTGAGCATTATCCACAACTAAAACCGATAGTTAAGGATACTGCTATAGAGATTGGTTGCGGCGTAGGATGGTTAAGTAATAGTCTTGCATTTCATGATAACAGTACAGTACAAGCTATAGATTTTAATCCAGTGGTAATAGATCGGGCTCAGGACATTAGTGAATATATGGACACTGAGGTTGATTTTGAGTGTGCTGATCTATTCGAATGGAAACCATCAGCACTAGTTGATCTTGTGGTTTCTCTTGGTGTACTCCATCATACTAACGATTGCGTTGGTGGTGTAAAGAGAATTTGTAATGAGATGGTTAAACCAGGCGGCCATGTGTTTATAGGATTGTATCACAAACATGGACGAAAACCATTTCTTGATCATTTCAATAATATGATGTCGCTTGGTGTCATGGAAGAAACTCTATATCAAAGATATCGTGAACTAGATTCAAGGTTTGATGATGAAACACATGCACGTTCATGGTTTAGAGATCAAGTGCTACATCCACATGAATCACAACATACAATGAAAGAGATGGTACAGGTGCTTGAAGAGTGTGATATGACTCTAGTGACAAGTGATGTACCAGAGGATGAGGAGTCCCTATATCAAGTAGGGGCAGAGCATTTAAGTAATGACACATATTGGCCAGGGTTTTTCACATTTCTCGCAAGGAAGAATACATGAAAAAACTATTGACATTCGGGTGCAGCTATACAGATGAGAGTTATATAACTGCTACTATGAAAGACCCTACACTAAAAGATTCTCTTAGAGATAATGATGGCAAATTTACAGAACCATTTTCATTCTGGCCCACTTTGCTTGCAGAACATCTTGGTATGAAACTAGAGAACCACTCATCATTGGGTATAGGTAACGATATCATAGGTAGTATGTTTACTGATGTAATGTCTAACAAACCTAAAGATGTGGGCCTTGTTGTCATCATGTGGTCAGAGTTTATGCGAATAGGATTCGAACAGTATTTAAAAACAGGTATCATATCTACTAAGAAAGATTGGTTCAAGATCAACATTACTGCTGGGTCAAAAAATGATCAGCACAGGAAGAAACAACTAGAGGTACAAGAGGTGTTGAATAAGAACAGTCTTATATCTATGGATGCAATGTTGAACAGATCACTTAGAATCTTCTACAATGCACAGAGCATATTGGAAAATCTAAATATACCATATCGCATGGTCATGGGTATGCCACCATGCAGGAGCGAGTATGAGAATAAATTCTGCAAGTCTCTACTCAAAAGTCAGTATTATGAAATGTTTGATCCATCAGACTTTATCGGGTGGCCAATGTGGAAACCCCTAGATGGTTTCTCTTGTGCGAGTAAGTTATATGACATGGGTGAAGAGAACTTTATTAATGTGGCCAATGTACATCCTAGTGAAATAGGACAAAAGAATATAACTGATTTGATAATTACGGGCTATAATTATCCCAGATTACGGAAGGCAATCTATGACACAAACCATTGAACGAACAACGCTAGGCCAACTACTTACTAATGAGGACTATGCACGTAAGGTGATGCCTCATATGAAGAGTGTGTATTTTGGTGACAGGACAGAACGCACTGTCTTTGAAGAGATACAAAAGTTCGTAGAGAGATACAATGCGCTCCCCACAAAGGACACATTGGAGATTGAGATTGACACACGGCGTGATCTCAATGAGGATGACATCAAGAGGGTGTTAACAGTCGTGAAGGAACTATCTGTAGACACTGATGTTAATGCAGATTGGTTAATTGAAACGACAGAGAAATTCTGTAAAGATAAGGCAGTATATAATGCGATTGTTGAAGGTATTTCCATCATTGATGGAAAGGACAAAAATAGAGGTGCAGATGCTATTCCGAGCATCCTCACAGATGCCCTGGCTGTGGGTTTTGATAATAGGGTTGGGCACGATTACTTACTTGATAGTGCAGAACGATATGAATATTACCATACCGTAGAAGAGAAGATACCATTTGATCTGGAGTTCTTTAACAAGATAACAAAGGGTGGACTACCACCTAAGACTCTGAACATTGCACTTGCTGGTACAGGTGTCGGTAAGTCGCTGTTCATGTGTCATGTTGCTGCTAACTGTATGAATCAAGGTAAGAATGTACTTTATATCACACTAGAGATGGCAGAGGAACGCATTGCAGAACGTATCGATGCGAATCTGATGAACGTGTCTATGGAAGACTTGCATGATCTACCTAAACAGATGTTTGAACGTAAGATAGATAAGATCATCAAGAATACCACTGGACAACTCATTGTCAAAGAATATCCTACTGCATCAGCTCACTCTAATCATTTTCGTGGACTGATCAAGGAACTTGCAATCAAGAAGAGTTTCAAACCAGATATCATATTCATCGACTATCTGAATATATGTACGTCATCTAGAATTAAGGGAGTCACCAATGTCAACTCATATACTATGGTTAAGTCGATTGCAGAGGAACTTAGGGGACTCGCTGTTGAGACAAACGTCCCGATTATGTCTGCAACACAGACCACTAGATCAGGATTTTCGAATAGTGACGTTGGCCTTGAAGATACGAGTGAGAGTTTTGGTCTGCCTGCTACGGCTGACCTCATGTTTGCGCTCATTAGTAACGAAGAGCTTGATGCTCTAAATCAGATCGCAGTTAAGCAGTTGAAGAATCGGTATAATGACCCTACTGTGAACAAGAGATTCGTGATTGGTATTGATCGTGCAAAGATGCGACTCTTTGATGTCAAGTTGAGTGAACAGGACACACTACAGGATGCAAATCAATCCGGCGATGTACCAGATGCGTTCAGTGAACCAGTATTTGATAATACAGATTTTGGTGGGTTCAAGGTATGATTGATTATAGATTTGTGTGGAGTGAGGTCAGTTGGAAGATGTTTGATGCTGGTTCTATTCTGTTTGATGACAAAAGTAACGATCTTCGATCTGTACCAAAGTCTGTTCGTATGAACCTATTGATCACACTATCTACGATGTGGTCAACAGTGTTCACCGTGTGGACATTTGAAACAGTGAGCTCAATGTCATATGGGTGGGGTGGATTGGTTATCGGTCACATTCTATTCATTTTTGCCACTTACTACACATTTCATGAATTTAAAGCTGCAAAAGAAAAGAATAAGAAATTTGGCACTACAGTTAATTCTTATGATGAGTGTTATGATTATTTGCAAAAAGTTGATAAGTCATGATTGTAATTCTTATAACAATGCAAATACTAGGTTCAACGGTAACGATAGATGTACAGAATACATATGGTGCAATGTCTATGGGTACATGCAAAGAACTATTACCAATTATAATGTGGAACTATCGAGCCACAGAAGGATTTTGTTGGAAGGGTAACATTTCCAGTATGCCCCCACGGAAAATATGAAGGAGTAAATATGACTGATTTTCTAAATAAAATAATGAAAGAGATTGATAATGAATACGCATCACTTGCGAGTGATGGTGTGGAGGCTGGAGATGTAGATACGTTTATTGACACTGGTTCCTATATCTTCAATGCACTATTGAGTGGTTCTGTTTATGGTGGGATGCCATCAAACAAAATTACTGCTATTGCAGGCGAGAGTGCAACAGGTAAGACATACTTCCTGATGGGTATAGTCAAGAACTTTCTAGACAAAGACCCTGATGCAGGCGTGATATATTTCGAATCAGAAAGTGCTATCACAAAGAGCATGATTGAGGATCGTGGTATTGATGCTCAAAGATTGATTGTGATGCCTGTTACCACAGTCCAAGAGTTTCGTCATCAAACACTACAGATACTAGACTCTTATCTTGCACAGGATGAATCAGAACGTAAACCTCTGTTTCTGTGTCTTGACTCACTTGGTATGTTATCAACTACAAAAGAGATAGAAGATACTTCTGATGGTAAAGAGACACGTGACATGACACGTGCCCAAGTACTCAAGGCTGCATTTAGGGTACTCACTCTAAAACTAGGTAGGGCAAAGGTTCCTATGGTTGTCACCAACCACACATACGAGAGCATGGGTCTATTCTCCACTAAAGAGATGGGTGGTGGTTCTGGACTCAAGTATGCCGCATCGTCTATCGTGTATCTTTCCAAGAAGAAAGAGAAGGACGGTACTGAGGTTGTTGGTAACATCATTCACTGTAAGAACCATAAGTCACGATTGACTATAGAGAATAAGATGGTTGATGTACGACTCACGTATGACAAGGGACTAGATCGTTACTATGGTCTGTTGGAACTGGCTGAGAAGTATGGTGTATTCAAGAAGGTGTCCACACGATACGAAATGCCTGATGGTAGTAAGCAGTTTGGTAAGTCTATACTTGCTGATCCGACTACCTTTTTCACTGAGGATATCATGAAGAAGTTGGATGATGCAGCTGCCAAAGAATTTAAGTATGGTCAGTCAGAAGAAGTAGAGGAGTCCGAAGATGTTGGAAGTGATTGAGAACGCATGTACTCCATTCTATCTTGATACACTCAAGCATCATGCAATGCAGGCTGATACATGGCATATGAGGTATCCTAACAATAGTACTGATAAACATCTAAAGATGGATATCATAGAGAATGAGGTTAAGCAACCTCTTCTCGCTGGTCTTGCGATGGGATTGCTGATACACCTGTATGGTATTCGGCAAGACTTATTTCTTCCTGATGTGTCGTACTGTGGTATCGGACTCAAGGATCGTTATAGGTTAGACAATCCACATACAGATCATAATGATCAAACTGACTATATCAAGATATTTGGTGTACTTAACAGTGATTGGAGTTCACAGGATGGTGGCCTGTTCATGCATGGAGATCAAGCGATACCATGTTTGCCTTGTACATTTATTGTATTTGATCCACGTATCACACATCACGCATCTGAAATTATGTCAGATAAAAAGAGATTGGGCATTGACTTTACAGTAAAAAAGGTGTAAGATACTTCTATGAATTTTTATACGAATGTAATACAGTGGGGAAATAGTTTATTGGTTCGTGAGGTCAGGGATGGCCAACGCATGAATTCTAAGGTGAAGTATTCGCCTACTCTGTTTTCCCCTGTACAACAAGAGACAGGATACAAGACACTTGATGGTAGTCATGTACTACCTACACAATTTCATAACATTAAGGCTGCAAAGGAATGGATTGAGTCTCACAAGAGCCAACCAGAGTTAGTGTATGGTAATACACAATACCCTTATTGTTATATTTCAGATACCTACAAAGGTGTAGTTAATTGGGACATCGATCAATTACTGATTGTAACAATAGATATTGAGTGCCGTTCAGAAAACGGGTTCCCTGATCCCCAGTTAGCAGAACAAGAAATGTTATCGATCACAATCAAGAATCACCAGAACAAAAAGATCGTGGTGTGGGGTATTGGTAAGTTCGAAACAGATCGTGAAGACGTTACCTATGTTGAGTGTGAGAGTGAAGTACATCTGTTTAAAGAGTTTCTTATCTTCTGGGAGAAGCATCAACCAGATGTGATTACGGGATGGAATTCTGAATTCTTTGATATTCCATATATCTGTAATCGTATCATTCATCTGTTTGGTGAGGATGAACTGAAACGTCTATCTCCTTGGGGAAGTGTTCAAGAGAGAGATGTTTACAAGCTTGGACGCAACCATCAGACTTATAACATACAGGGTGTTGCTGCACTTGATTACTTTGACCTGTATCGCAAGTTTACATATTCTGCACAGGAGTCCTATCGACTAGACCACATTGCAAAGGTAGAACTGGGCGAGAGTAAGGATGGTAATCCATACGACACGTTTAGTGAGTGGTATCAAAAAGATTTCCAATCGTTTATCGAATACAATATACAGGACGTTGAGATTGTTGACAAGCTTGAAGACAAGATGAAACTGATCGAGCTATGTCTTACGATGGCATATGATGGTAAGGTAAACTATACCGATGTTCTAGGTTCTGTTAGGTACTGGGATGTAGTCATATACAACCATCTGAGAGAACAGAAGATAGTCATACCTCAGAAGATTTCTCAAGAGAAACCAGAGCAGTTTGAGGGTGCTTATGTAAAAGACCCTCAAGTGGGTATGCACAATTGGGTTATGTCTTTTGACCTTAACTCGCTTTATCCACACTTGATAATGCAATATAACATATCACCAGAGACACTAGTACCTAATTGTAAAAAGGTAGATGGTTTGGTTGATAAGATACTAGACCTTAAAGTAAAGAACACAACACCTTACTGCATGACACCAAACGGTGCTTTTTTTCGTAAGGACAAGCGAGGGTTTCTGCCTGAGCTGATGGAGAACATGTACAATGACAGAGTTAAATATAAAAAACTTATGTTACAGGCTGAACAAGAATATGAAAACACGAAGGACAAGTCTCTTCTCAAGGATATCTCAAGATACAACAACATCCAGATGGCGAAGAAGATATCTCTTAACTCGGCGTATGGTGCTATTGGGAATAATTGGTTTAGGTATTTCGATCTTTTGGTCGCTACTGCAATTACAACGTCTGGTCAGTTATCTATACGGTGGATTGAAAAGGCCCTTAATGTATATCTTAACAAACTACTCAATACCACAAAAGTTGACTACGTTATTGCAAGTGATACAGATTCGGTGTACATCACTTTTGATAAGTTGGTTAATAAGGTGTTTAAGGAAGGAACTGATACTAAAAAGATCGTCAATTTCTTGGATACAATTGCAAAAGAGAAGTTGGAACCTTTTATCAATAACAGCTATGAAGCACTTGCTAAGGAAATGAACGCATATGACCAGAAGATGGTCATGGCGAGAGAGGTCATCGCTGATAAAGGAATCTGGACAGCAAAAAAGCGTTACATCCTCAATGTCTGGGATAGTGAAGGTGTAAGGTACAAAGAGCCTAAACTCAAGATTATGGGTATCGAAGCAGTCAAGTCAAGTACGCCTGCACCTTGTAGAGAGAAGATCAAAGAAGCACTCAAGATCATAATAGGCGGCGATGAGAAAATGCTAAATACCTTTATACAGGAGTTTAGAGAAGAGTTTATGTTGTTGTCACCAGAAGAGATCGCATTTCCCCGTAGTTGTAATGGCGTAAAGAAGTTCGCTGGAGAGTCTAGCTTATTTCGTAAGGGAGCTCCTATGCATGTCAAAGGAGCCCTGTTATATAATTTTTTGATTAAGAAGAACAAGCTGTCTGGTAAATTCCCCTTCATACAAGAGGGAGACAAGGTTCGATTCGTGAACATGAAGCAACCCAACATATATCAGTCCAGTGCGTTCTCTTTTATCACTTCTTTTCCAAAGGAACTTGACATAAGAGACAGAATAGACTATGATGTACAATTCACTAAGAGCTTCGTTGAACCTCTTAAATTCATTACTGAAAAGATGAATTGGTTGATTGATAACAGTTATGGTACACAAGGAACACTGGAGGACTTTTTTAATTGAGATATAATAGATACACGCTAGACGAGCTCAAGGAATCTTCTGATCGTAAAAGGTTCTCATACATTTCATTCTTTGCAGGTGGTGGTGGTTCATCATGCGGTTATAAACTGGCTGGTGGTGATGCACGTTTCGTCAATGAGTTTCAACAAGTCGCAGTAGATACCTATCTTGCGAACTGGCCAGGAACTCCACACATCTGTGGTGATATCAAAAATGTCACTGGCCAACAGATTATGGAGATGACAGGACTCAAGAAATATGAACTGGATATCCTTGATGGTAGTCCACCTTGCCCACCCTTTAGTATGTCTGGTACTAAGAAGAAGGGCTGGAATAAAGAGAAGATGGCTTATGGTATGAAGCAGAAGAACATCGAAGACCTGACATGGGAGATGATTCGAATTGCTGGTGAGATGATGCCGAAGGTTATTATATGCGAGAACGTCAAGGGCCTGACTATGGACTATGCAAAACAACACCTTGATCGCATGGTTACAGACTTCGAAGCACTTGGATATACCACCACATATAAGGTACTGAATGGAATACACTATGGTGTTCCACAGAAACGTCAACGTGTTTTCATAGTATCAGTACGCAATGATGTACTGGATGATATAGAAATGCCGTGGATGCTTATTTCATCTCTATTTCCAGAGGGTGCAAATGAAGAACCCACAATAGAGGATGCCATTGGTGATCTGCGTCTAGACAATGAGAATAGTGTTGAGGCCCATGAGTTGCGTGAGTCTATGTTGAAGAGTGCAAAGTATAAATGGCTCAAACGACTAACTAAGAATCCTGCAAAAGTTGTATCAGTAGGTGATGATGTAGTTGGGCCTTGGTATGATAAGGTGATTGCACATAGAAAGAAGTGGGGTAAGGAAGTGCCAGAGAAGAAAACATCATTCTTTCAGTCTCGCAGGGTTCCTTGGAATCAAGCATCACATACATTATCAGAACAAGGATTACAGACGAGTCTAGCAGTCCATCTTCATCCAGAAGAGGATCGTGGTTATACTGTTAAAGAATCTACAAGGATCATGGGTCTGCCTGAAGATTACGTAAATACGGGTACATTGAACGAACGTCTTGCACGAATTGGTTTAATGGTGGCCCCTCCCATGATGAAATATGTTGCAGAATCTATCTACGAAAAAGTATTGGAGCCATACAATGAAACACATAACAGCAAAAATTGATCTAGGTGAGAAAGAGACATTCTCTAGGTGGAATGGTAAGTTCTATACAGAGGACGATCTGAATGAAGTTGTTCACGTAACTGAAGACACAGCAGTATATCGTCCAGACTCCACCCTTGACGGAGAAGGTGTTCCCATTGCCTATGTGATTACCAATGTATTTCCTAATGATGATATACGTAATGAACTATATGCGATAGAGGAAACATCAGTCATGAGGGCAAATGCAGCAGGCCCTATAGACCCTGTAGAGATGAAGAAGAAGGGACTGATAGAGGGAGAACACTATAAACTTCGCTCACCCAACTCTTACCATACTCGTACTAAGTCTGGTGGCTGGGGTATGATAGCATATGCAAATTCTATAAATTCAGTTATGATTGGCGCAAAGCGAGGACGGTTCACGGGAGCCCTTAATATCTCCAATGAGAAGATGTGGCACAAACTAAAAGACTTATCAATATACCATGAAGAGGCAATGAAGAAAGCGAACCCAGATATATATCTACGGCAGAGTAAATTTGCAGAGGAAACTATAGAGGAAAAGTATCGACAAGGAATGATAACAACCCTCAGTGCAAATCGGTATAGTGCTATGCAGTCTAAGGCTATGTCTATTCATTCTGATGGTAAGGATGTAGAGTATACCACGATGTGCTGCTTTCGTCAAGGGGAATATACAGGTGCATATCTGTCATTTCCACGCTGGGGTGTAGGACTTGACTTACCAGACAATTCAGTGTGTATTGCAGACAGTAAAAGTCTTCATGGAGTCACACCAATATATGGGTCAGGACAACGATTTACCACAGTTGCATACACAGACAGATCATGTGCAACTATAGGTAATATGGGTAAGTCAGAGAGGCTTATCGGAAAATACGCAAAGAAAGAATCTGGAAGTTTAGAGGAGTTTTTAGGATGAAATTATTAATTATGGGATTGCCAGGAGCAGGTAAGACTTGGTTAGGACAACGACTAGGTAAGCAATTCTCTATTCCTTATTGGGATGCAGATGATGTACGAATGATTTACAATAATTGGGATTTCTCTCAACAGGGCAGAGAGATTCAATCTATGCGTATGCGAAAACTTGCAGAGGTAGACCCTATAAGTATTAGTGGGTTTGTTTGCCCCTTGCCTGGTTATCGAACCTTTTTCATGGCAGATAAAACTATATGGATGGATACAATTGATAAATCAGAATATGAAGACACAAACAAACTCTTTATTCCCCCAACAACATACGATTTAAGGATAACAAAATGGATAGACGAAAACCAACTGTACAAATGCTTGGGAGATATCAGCCTTGGCACGATGGACACACAGAGCTTTTTAGACGAGCTCATTCTAAAACTGGACAAGTCGCAATCCTAATTCGTGACACTGGAGAAGGTCATCACAATAGAGATCATATGATTGGCAAACTTACGGTTGCTGGTTTTTCTATGTGGAAAGACTATGAGATTATAGATGTGCCTAACATCGTAGATATTATGTATGGCCGTGATGTGGGTTATACGTTTACAGAAGAACGACTAGATGAAGAGATAGAAGCAATTTCTGCTACTAAGATTAGAGAAAGCCTAAACCCAGTAAAAGGACATCCGATTTGATTACCTTTAAGTATGTAAGGTGGAAGAATTTTCTATCTACTGGCAACACCTTCACAGAAATACAGTTGGACAAAGAAAAAACCACACTAATTATTGGAGAGAATGGTGCAGGCAAATCTACTATTCTTGATGCTCTTTGTTTTGGTCTGTTTGGTAAACCATTTCGTCCTATCAACAAATCTCAGCTGATCAATTCTGTCAATGCGGCAGGGTCTGTGGTTGAGGTTGAGTTTGAAATAGGTTCTAAGAAAATCAAGGTTATTCGTGGTATCAAACCAA
>Ga0209091_10003457_pt1 | contig 12703 bp, 7 predicted proteins | sample ArcticOcean_MG_C_6_FD_187438 | JGI IMG/M metagenome (GOLD analysis project Ga0209091, IMG submission 187438) | Marine microbial communities from western Arctic Ocean - ArcticOcean_MG_CB8_128 (SPAdes) (version 2) | ecosystem: Environmental > Aquatic > Marine > Oceanic | place: Arctic Ocean...
GTTCTTGAAGATTGTGACCTTCACCACCGATGTAAGCTGTGACTTCAAAACCATTTGAAAGTCTAACTCTTGCAACTTTTCTTAATGCAGAGTTCGGTTTTTTAGGAGTTGTTGTATAAACTTTAAGACACACACCTCTTTTTAAAGGTTGTTTTTCAAGTGCAGGAACTTTATTTCTTGCAACTGGTCTGATTCTTTTCTTTCTTAACAACTGATTAATAGTTGGCATAAATTTTTTAATTAATTAATTAATTTATTTTTGAATGAAAATAACTGACAGGTTATTTTGTGGCAGCGTTTAGTTCCGTTAAGCAGGTACTACATTCCAACCAAAAACATCGTCAAAATACTGTTTAATTTAAGTTTGTCAAACTAAAACTACAATTTTAACGTGTTTTTTTTATTGATTAACTTGAGTTTCTGTAGCCTCAGAAGGCTCTATTTTATCCTGATCTGCTAAAAATTTATTGTCAGCTTCAATAGCATTTTTATTCCATTTATTCTTAATATGACCAGTACCAGCAGGAACTAATCTACCAACAATAACATTTTCTTTTAAGCCATTTAAAGGGTCAACTTTACCCTTAATAGCAGCATCTGTAAGCACTCTTGTTGTTTCTTGAAACGATGCAGCTGAAATGAACGATTCAGTTTGAAGTGATGCTTTCGTAATTCCCATTAAAACTCTTTCACCAACAGCAGGATTTTTTCCCTCTGCTACAAGTTTGTCATTTACTATATCAAATTTAATTCTATCAATCATTTCGCCAGGTAAATAAGACGAATCACCAGATACTTTTATTTCAACTTTTTTAAGCATTTGTCTTAAAATAGTTTCAATATGTTTATCGTTAATTATTACACCTTGTAATCTATAAACTTCTTGCACTTGGTTTACAAAATATTCAGTTAAATCTTTTATTCCTAGAATTCTAAGGATGTCATGAGGCAAGGGCTGTCCGTCTAGTAAATATTCACCTTTTTTTATTTTCTCACCTTGGTTAAAGTTTATATGTTTACCTTTTGGAATTAAATAATTTGAAGGCTCACCTTCTTCAGGTTGAATAGAAATTTTTTGTTTTCCTCTAACTTCTTTTCCAAACAAAACTTGTCCATCATTTTCAGCAATAATTGCACTATCTTTTGCTTTTCTTGCTTCAAATAATTCAGCAACTCGAGGCAATCCACCAGTAATATCTTTTGTTTTAGTTGTTTCTTTGGGCAATCTTGCAATGATGTCACCTGCAAATATTTTTTGACCATCTTTAACAGACAAAATTGAATCTGGTACTAAATAATATCTAGCCTCATTGTCATCGGCTTTCTTAATAACATTTCCCTTATCGTCTCTTAAAGTAATTCTTGGCTTTAAATCAGTATTTTTAGATTGAGCTCTCCAATCAACTACAGATTTAGATGAAATACCAGTTGCGTCATCTGTTGTTTCTTGAATAGAAATTCCATCAATCAAATCAACATAACCTGCAATACCACTTTTCTCAGCAATAACTGGAGTAGTGTAAGGATCCCATTCACAAATCTTTTCATTTGATTTAATTTTATCTCCATTTTGAAAGAATAATTTTGATCCGTAAGCTACTTTATAAACAGCCACTTGAACTCCATTATCATCTTCAATAGAAAGTTGAGTATTTCTACCCATTACAATTAGATTTTTCTTTGAATCTTCTAGTAAATTAGAGTTAATAATTTTTAAAGTACCTGCAGATTTAGTAACAATTTGGGATTCTTGCTTAACAGAGGCTGTACCACCAACGTGGAATGTTCTCATGGTTAACTGCGTGCCAGGCTCTCCAATAGATTGAGCTGAAATCATACCAATTGCTTCACCAACATGAACCATTTTGCCTCTTGATAAATCACGCCCATAACAAGTAGCGCAGACACCTTTTTTAGAACTACATGTCATTACAGAAAAAGCTTTTATGAATTTAACACCCGCTGCATCAATTTTATCACAACCAGCTTCATCAATCATTATATCTTTTTTAATTACAACTTCACCTGTAATAGGATTTTTAACATCAAATGCTGTAACTCTTCCTAATGCTCTCTCTGATAAACTAACAACCACATTTCCACCTTCAAGAATTTCACCTAATTCAATAAAGCCAGGATTGTCACATTTTGTTTTTGAAATCGTAAGATCTTGAGCAACATCACATAATCTCCTAGTTAAATATCCAGAACTTGCAGTTTTTAAGGCAGTATCTGCAAGACCTTTTCTTGCACCGTGAGTTGAGTTGAAATATTCAAGTGCTGTAAGACCTTCTTTAAAGTTAGAAATAATTGGAGTTTCAATGATTTCACCAGAAGGTTTTGCAATCAGTCCTCTCATTCCAGCTAACTGCTTCATTTGTGCGGCTGATCCTCTGGCACCACTATCGGCCATCATAAATACAGAATTAATTTTCATTCCATCTGGAGTACTTTCTGTTGCAGAGATTCCTCTCATCATTTCGCCTGCTACTTTATCAGTACATTTCGACCAAGCATCAACTACTTTGTTATATTTTTCTCCTCTGGTAATTAAACCTTCGGAATATTGATTCTCATAATCTGCAATTAGTTTTTTTGTATCCTCAATTAGCTGACCTTTGTTAGCAGGAATGACTAAATCATCTTTACCAAATGAAATACCAGCCTTAAATGCATGCTTGAAGCCTAAGTCTTTTAAATGATCACAAAAAATAACAGTAGTTTTTTGACCACAAAATCTAAAGACACTATCTATAATTTCAGAAACTGTTTTCTTTGGTAATAATCTGTCTATCATTGAAAAGGTAATGTCTTTATTTTTAGGTAGTAGGTTCGCTAATAAAAATCTTCCAGCAGTTGTTGTGTATTTTTCTACTTTTTCATTTCCTATTTCATCAATCGTATTAAATCGAGAAACAATAGTTGAGTGAACTTTAATTTGACCTGTTGATAATGCATGTTCAATTTCGTCATTATTTATAAAATAACCATCGGGCTTTTCAGTTTGAAAAGGTGCTTGAGACAAATAGTAAAGACCTAAAATCATATCCTGACTTGGTACAATAATCGGCTTTCCATTTGATGGACTTAAAATATTATTTGTTGATAGCATTAAAATTCTCGCTTCCAATTGAGCCTCTAAACTCAATGGAACGTGAACTGCCATTTGGTCACCATCAAAGTCAGCGTTGAAAGCCGCACAACATAATGGGTGTAATTCAATGGCATCACCTTCAATTAGCTTAGGCTCAAATGCTTGTACACCCAATCTATGAAGCGTTGGTGCACGGTTAAGTAATACAGGATGCTCTCTAACAATTAATTCCAAGGCATCCCAAACAGCATTAGTTTCTTTTTCAACTAATTTTTTTGCTTGTTTAATTGTTGATGCTAATCCTAATTTATTTAATCTTGCGTATAAAAATGGCTTAAATAACTCTAACGCCATTTTTTTTGGTAATCCACACTCATGTAGTTTAAGGTCTGGACCAACAACAATTACTGATCTACCTGAATAGTCTACTCTTTTTCCTAATAAGTTTTGTCTAAATCTACCTTGTTTACCTTTTAACATTTCAGCTAAAGATTTAAGGGGTCTTTTACCAGTTCCAGTTATTACCCTACCTCTTCTACCGTTATCAAATAAAGCATCAACAGATTCTTGCAGCATTCTTTTTTCATTTCTAACAATAATATCTGGTGCTTTAAGATCCATTAATCTTTTTAAACGATTATTTCTGTTGATAACTCTTCTATAAAGGTCATTTAAATCAGATGTAGCAAATCTTCCACCATCCAAAGGGACTAATGGTCTTAACTCTGGTGGAATTACAGGAATAACAGTTAAAATCATCCATTCAGGTTTCTGACCTGTATCGATAAATGACTCGATCAACTTAAGTCTTTTGATAGATCTTTCTTCGTTAACTTTTGATTTTGTTTCTTTAATAGTATTTATTAAAAGTTTTCTTTCAAGCTCAAGATCCATTGATTTTAAAATATTAAGAATAGCCTCAGCACCAATCCCTGCTTCAAATGACTCTTCACCAAATTCATCTTGATATTTTGCTAATTCTTCTTCATTTAAAAGCTGGTGTTTTTGTAGAGTTGTCATTCCAGGTTCTATAACTATAAAGTTTTCAAAGTATAAAACTCTTTCTACTTCTTTTAACTTCATATCAACTGCAAGAGATATTCTACTTGGTAAAGATTTTAAAAACCAAATGTGGGCAACAGGCGTAGCTAAGTTAATATGGCCCATTCTTTCTCTACGCACATTAGATTTGGTAACTTCTACTCCACATTTTTCGCAAATTATTCCTCTAAATTTCATTCTTTTATATTTGCCACACAAACATTCGTAATCTTTTATTGGACCAAAAATTCTAGCACAAAATAGACCATCTTTTTCTGGCTTAAAAGTTCTATAGTTAATAGTTTCAGGTTTTTTAATCTCACCATAAGTCCAAGACTTGATTTTTTCAGGACTCGCTAATGTAATCTTAATACTACTAAAATTTTGAGCCTCAGAAACTTCACTATTTTTAAATAAATCTGTTAATTCTTTTTTCATATTTAGTTTAACTCTATGTTTAGTGCTAATGATTTAATTTCTTTAACTAATACGTTGAATGATTCTGGTATTCCTGATTCAAAGTTTTCTTCACCTTTAACTATAGTTTCATAAACTTTAACTCTACCTGCAACATCGTCCGATTTAACAGTTAAAATTTCTTGTAGAGTGTAAGATGCTCCATAAGCTTCAAGAGCCCAAACTTCCATTTCACCGAATCTTTGACCACCTAATTGTGCTTTACCACCTAAAGGTTGCTGAGTAACAAGACTATAAGGTCCAGTTGATCTAGCATGAATTTTATCTTCAACAAGGTGATGAAGTTTTAACATATAAATTATTCCAACTGTTACCGGTCTATCAAACATCTCGCCTGTTCTTCCGTCCCACAAATTAGTTTGGCCAGAAGTTGGTAATTTTGCGAGTTCAAGCATTTCCGAAACATCTTTTTCTTTTGCACCATCAAATACTGGTGTTGATATAGCTATACCATTTTGCAGGTTTTCACATAAATCAGCAAATTCCGTTTTATTTAGTTTATCAATACCACCATCAAAAACTTCTTTTCCATATACAGATGTTAAAAACGATGAAATCTTTTGAGTTTTTTCAAATTTTTTATTATTTTCATTAACTAATCTTTTTACTTCTTCACCAAACTCTTTACAGGCCCAACCAAGGTGTGTTTCTAAGATTTGTCCAACGTTCATACGACTGGGAACACCTAATGGATTTAAAACTATATCAACAGGCCTTCCATCTTCTCTATAAGGCATATCTTCGACAGGAACAATTTTACTAACTACACCTTTGTTACCGTGTCTACCAGACATTTTATCTCCCGGTCTCAATCTTCTTTTAATTGCAACAAAGACTTTAACCATTTTCATAACACTTGGTAGTAAGTCATCGCCACTTCTAATCTTAAGAACCTTGTCTTCAAATCTTTCTAAAATATCTTGCTTAGCAGTATTATATTGGTCTTTTAATTGAGCAACACTTGCTTCATCATTAACGTTTCCTACTGTAATTTTAAAGAGATCGTTAATGTTAATTTTGTTTATAGTTTCTAAGTCAAGTTTAGTTCCAATTTCTAAATCTTTAATCTTTTTTGTTAGTGAGGAACCAGAAAGAATTTGATTAGCTCTTTGTTTGATACTTCTTTCTAAAATTTCTTCTTCAACAATTTTATCTTGTTGAACAGTTTCAATTTCTGCTCTTTCAATAGTTATAGATCTCTCATCTTTTTCAATACCATGTCTATTAAAAACTCTAACGTCAACAATTGTACCACTGCTACCTCTAGACATTCTTAAAGATGTATCAGTAACGTCAATTGCTTTCTCACCAAATATAGATCTTAATAATTTTTCTTCTGGGCCAGATGCAGAGTCACCTTTAGGTGTGACTTTACCTACAAGAATATCTCCAGCTTTAACTTCAGCACCAATATAAACAATTCCTGATTCATCAAGATTTTTTAATGCTTCTTCATTTACGTTTGGAATGTCTCTGGTAATTTCTTCTTCACCTAATTTAGTATCTCTAGCCATAACTTCATATTCAACAATATGGACGGATGTAAATACATCATCCGTTACACATCTTTCTGAAATCAAAATAGAATCTTCAAAATTGTAACCTTGCCAAGGCATAAATGCTACAGTTACATTTTTTCCCAACGCTAGCTCACCTAATTTTGTTGATGGACCATCAGCAATAATATCGCCAGCTTTAACCTTATCTCCAACTCTAACTAGTGGTTTTTGGTTAATACAAGTATTTTGGTTTGATCTTTTGAATTTTTGTAAATTATATATATCAACACCAGATTTTGTAAAATCAGTTTCTTCTGTAGCTTTAAGTACAATTCTTTTACCGTCAATTTTATCAACTGTACCATCACGACTAGCAACAATAGTAACGCCTGAGTCAAGAGCAACATCACTTTCTATACCAGTTCCAACTAATGGAGATTCTGGTTTTAACAAAGGTACAGCCTGTCTCATCATGTTAGAGCCCATAAGAGCCCTGTTTGCATCATCATTTTCTAAAAAAGGAATTAAAGATGCGGCAACAGAAACTAATTGCTTTGGAGATACGTCAATGTAATCAATATTTTCAGGTTTTGATAAAACAAAGTTTAAATTTTCTCTACAAGGGACTAATTCTTCTAAGATTTTTCCATTCTTATCAAGTTTTGCATTAGCCTGTGCAATTGTATATTTTGTTTCTTCCATAGCAGATAAATATTCAACTTTATCTTCAACGATTCCGTCTTTAACTTTCTTATAAGGACTTTCAATAAATCCATATTTGTTAATTTTTGCATATGTAGATAGGCTGTTAATTAATCCAATATTTGGTCCCTCAGGAGTTTCAATTGGACAAATTCTACCGTAATGAGTTGGGTGAACGTCACGAACATCAAATCCAGCTCGCTCTCTAGTAAGTCCTCCTGGACCTAAAGCAGAGACTCTTCTTTTGTGGGTTATTTCAGATAAAGGATTTGTTTGATCCATAAATTGAGAAAGTTGAGAACTTACAAAAAAATCTTTTAAAGAAACAGTTAATGGTTTTGCATTAATTAAATCTTGAGGCATGGCAGATTCTATATCAAGAGTAGTCATTTTTTCTTTGATAGCTCTTTCCATTCTATAAACACCTATACGGGCTTGGTTTTCTACAAGTTCTCCAACAGATCTTACTCTTCTATTTCCTAAATGATCAATGTCATCAACCTCATCCTTACCATCACGTAAATCTAGCATTTTATGAACAATAGCTACAATGTCGTCGTTTCTTAAAATTGTAACTTTATCTGAACACTCTAAACTTAATCTAGAATTCATCTTTACTCTACCAACATCAGAAAGGTCATATCTGTCAGAACTAAAAAATAAATTGTTAAAAATCTGTGTAGCAATTTCAACGGTTGGTGGCTCACCTGGTCTTAATACTTTATAAATTTCTGTAATTGCCTCTTCTTTACTATTGTTTTTATCGTTTAATAATGTCGTTAACAAATAAGGCCCTTTATTAATTGAATTAGTAATTGAAACTTCAATTGAAGAGATATTGGCCTCTAATATCTGCTTAATAATTGTATCGTTTAGCTCAGTGCCAATTCCAAAAGTACCTTCTTCTTCATCATCACTTACTTTAACATCTCTATGTAAATATTTTCCATAAAGAGATTCTTGTGAAACTAAAATATCTTTAAGTCCATCGCTAGCTAGCTTTTTTGCTGTCAAATAATTCACTTTATCACCTAATTTAATAACAACATTACCAGTTTTAGAATCAATAACCTCTTCAGAGAAATTTTTAGCTTTATAATTTTCTGGATTAAATTTTGTCTTCCATTTTCCAGTTTTAGCATCAAGTAAATAGGTCTCTGTACCATAAAATTCATCAGCTATTTCTGGTTTTGTAAGTCCCAAAGCCATTAATAAAGATGATGCGAATATTTTTTTCTTCCTATCAATTTTGAAATATAAAAAATCTTTAACATCATACTCTAAGTCTAACCACGATCCTCTATTTGGAATAACTCTACAATTAAAAAGAAGTTTACCACTTGCGTGTGATTTTCCTTTGTCATGATCAAAGAATACACCTGGACTTCTATGCATTTGGTTTACAACAACTCTTTGCACACCATTAGTTATAAAAGTTCCACTGCCAGTCATCATTGGAACTTCTCCCATATAAACTTCTTGCTCTTTAGCAGACAGAATATCTTTTGTATTATTCTCTTGATCTATTTCATAAACAACCAATCTTAAAGTACACTTAAGAGCAGACGTGTAAGATAAACCTCTTTGAATACATTCCTCTGTATCAAATTTTGGTTTTTCTAAACTATATGAAACATACTCTAATGTTGCTTTATCATTAAGGTCTTCAATTGGAAAAATACTTTTAAATACTCTATCAAATCCTTTTGATAAATCTCCAGCTTCAGAATCAAAATCTGTTAATTGTTTGTAAGAATTTTTTTGAACCTCAATTAAGTTAGGGATAGATAAAGTTTCAGTAAGCTTACCAAAGCTTTTTCTAACATTTTTCTTTTGAGTAAAAGATAATTGCATTTATAAATAGTTACCGATTAAAAACTAATCAGTAATTAGGTTCTTTCTAATTAATTTATTTAAGTTCTACTTTTGCGCCTGCTGCTTCTAACTTAGCTTTAAGCTCATCAGCATCTTTTTTGTTAACACCAGATTTTACTTCTTTTGGTGCACCTTCAACTAGATCTTTTGCTTCTTTAAGACCTAAAGATGTTGCTGCTCTAACTTCTTTAATAACATTAATTTTTTTATCTCCAGCTGAAATTAACATAACTGTAAAATCATCTTTTGCTTCTTCAGCTGCTCCACCTGCCGCTGCCGCTGGTGCCGCTGCAGCCATTGCTGTAACACCCCATTTTTCCTCAAGTTGTTTTGAAAGTTCAGCTGCCTCTACTACAGTTAAACTTGATAAATCTTCTATAATTTTATTTAGATCAGGCATATTTTTTATACTTCTTTAGGGTTATTTTCAGAATTTTCTGGGGACAAACTACTCATTTTTTCGGAACGTGCAAGTAAAATACTTACAAATTTTGAAGCTGATGCGGCTAGAATTCCTACAATATTTGTTCTGGCCTCATCTAATGTTGGTAAATTTGCTACATTTTGAACTCCAGCTTGGTCCAGAATATCTTCACCCATAATACCACCTAAAAGCTTCAAATTTTCATTAGTTTTTGCAAATTTCGAAAGAATCCTTGCTGAAATAATGGCATCATCAGAAAACGCTACAGCAGTAGCTCCTGTAAATAAATTAGAAAGATCCTTACACTTTGTTTTTTCAAGTGCAAGTTTGGTGATTCTATTTTTAGTAATCTTAAATATAATTCCATGCTCTCTCATTTGATTTCTTAACTCATCCAATTGAGTCATAGTTAAACCCTGATAATGAGTAACCAATACAGCTTCATTGTTTTGAAACTGAGATTCCATCTCAGTAATATAGCTCTTTTTTTGTTCCCTGGTCATCATAATTATATAACTTTTCCTAGTTTAACCTTGTAAGACACGCCCATACTAGATGTTACAAAGGTATTTTTAATTAAATCACCTTTTAAAGTAAGGTTGCCTTTTTCTTTTTCTAAAGTATCCATAATTGCATAAAAATTTTTTAATAATTGATCATCGTGAAATGATTTCTTTCCGATACTAACACCAATATTACCATCTTTATCATTTCTAATTTCAGCTTGACCAGACTTAGCATCTGTTACAGCTTGTTTTACATCATCAGAAACAGATCCAAGTTTAGGATTTGGCATAAGGCCTTTTGGACCTAAAACTTTTCCAAGTTTTGAAAGTTTAACCATCATTCCTGGCGTACAAATTAGTTTTTCAAAGTTTAGCTCACCAGCTTTAATTTTATCAATGAATTCATCACTACCAACTATATCTGCGCCCGCATCCTTAGCTTCTTGTGCCTTAACATCCTCACAAACAACGGCCACTTTTACTTTTTTACCATTACCACCGGGTAAATTAACTACAGTTCTAATGTTAACTTCACCTTTTTTTTGTTTGTTATTCACTTGGAAAGATAAATCAATTGATTCATCAAATTTCGTAGTGCAGTTTTTTTTAACATCTGCCAATAGTTTTTCCATTAACTCAGAAGGTATGTCTTTTGTTTTCTCTGGTAATTTTTTAAATCTTTTTGAAGCCATTAGTCTTTAACCTCTATACCCATTGATCTTGCTGAACCTGCAATAATTTTTACAGCTTGTTCTAAACTATGTGCATTAAGATCTTTCATTTTTTGTGTTGCAATTTCTTCAGCTTGTTTTTTTGTAATTGATCCAGCTATACTTCTGCCGGGTTCTTTTGATCCACTTTTTAATTTAGCAGCCTCTTTAATAAAATGAGACGCAGGAGGTGATTTAATTTCAAAATCAAATTTTTTATCCTTATAAACAGTAATAATAACTGGAATTGGTTTCCCTGAAAATGCTTTAGTTTTATCATTAAAGGCTTTACAGAATTCCATTATATTAATTCCACGCTGACCTAATGCAGGACCAACTGGCGGAGCAGGATTTGCTTGTCCACCCATGATTTGTAATTTTATATATCCACTAATTTCTTTTGCCATTAACTTGCTTTCTCTACTTGGTTATATTCTAAATCAACAGGTGTTGGTCTACCAAAAATTGATACAGAAACTTTTAATCTAGATTTCTCTTCATCAATATCCTCAACCATCCCACTGAATGATGCAAAAGGTCCATCAATAACCTGAACTTTTTCACCAATGGAATACTCTATACCAGATTTTGGCTGTGCTACACCATCTTTTATTTGACCTAAAATTTTTTCTATTTCCTTATCAGATACGGGTACAGGAATACCTTTTGAGCCTAAAAAACCACTAACTCTTTTCAAATTTTTAATCATATGATAAAGGTCATTATCCATCTCAGTCTTTATTAATACATAACCTGGAAAGTATTTCTTTTTTCTCTGAATTCTCTTTCCCCTCTTAACTTCGGTAACATCATGAGTTGGAACCACGATTTCTTCGATTTTATCAGAAATTTTTGCTTTTTCTGCTTCTTCTTTTATTAATCCTGCGACTTTATTTTCAAAATTTGAGTGTGATTGAACAATATACCAATTTTTCATTAAATACTTACCTTTAGTAAAGCTTCCAATAAAAATTTAAGAACTTGGTCAAGAAGTAAAAAGAAAAGTGACATAATCACTGCCATTGCAAATACCATTAATGATCCTTGCATAGTCTCTTTACCAGTAGGCCAAGAAACTTTAAAAGCCTCTTGTTTAACTTCTTGGATAAATTTTATCGGGTTTTTCATAATATAATGTTTAGCTTATTGGCAGGAGCGGAGGGACTCGAACCCTCAGCCTCCGGTTTTGGAGACCGGCGCTCTACCAATTGAGCTACACTCCTATAGAGTTTACTCTATAATTTTTGTTACTACTCCAGCTCCAACTGTTCTACCGCCTTCACGAATAGCAAAGTTTAATTTTTCGCTCATCGCAATTGGAGTAATTAAGGTAACTGTGAATTTAGCATCATCACCAGGCATAACCATTTCAGTTCCTGCTGGTAACGTTACTTCTCCTGTTACATCTGTTGTTCTAAAGTAAAACTGAGGTCTGTATTTAGTAAAGAAAGGAGTATGTCTTCCACCCTCATCTTTTTTAAGTACATATGCCTGAGCTTCAAATTTAGTGTGTGGGGTAATTGAATCAGGCTTACAAAGAACTTGTCCTCTTTGAATATCATCTCTTTCAACACCTCTTAATAAGATACCAACGTTATCTCCCGCTTCACCAGAATCTAAAAGTTTTCTAAACATCTCAACACCAGTACAAACTGATTTTTTAGTTTCAGTAACACCAACTATTGCAACTTCTTCACCAGTTTTAATAACACCAGATTCAATTCTACCAGTTGCTACTGTTCCTCTTCCTGAAATTGAGAAAACATCCTCAACAGGCATTAGGAAAGGTTTGTCAACTTCCCTAGTTGGTTGGGGAATAAATTCATCAACAGTTTTCATTAATTCTATAATTGAATTTTTTCCAATTTCATCATCTCTACCTTCAACAGCTGCTAAAGCAGAACCTTTAGTAATTGGAGTTGTTTCTCCTGGATATTTATAAGAAGTTAAAAGTTCTCTAATTTCTTCCTCTACAAGTTCAATCATATCTTTATCATCTACTTGATCAACTTTGTTCAGGTAAACAACGATTGAAGGAATACCAACTTGTCTTCCTAAAAGAATGTGCTCTCTAGTTTGAGGCATAGGACCATCAGCAGCGTTAACTACTAAAATTGCTCCATCCATTTGAGCTGCACCTGTAATCATATTTTTTACATAGTCAGCGTGACCTGGACAATCTACGTGTGCGTAATGTCTCTTGTCAGTTTCATACTCAACGTGAGCAGTCGAAATTGTAATTCCTCTTTCTTTTTCTTCAGGAGCTTTATCAATTTGATCATACGCAGTAAAAGTTGCAGTTGAACCAGCTGTTTCAGATAACACTTTTGTGATTGCTGCAGTTAATGTTGTTTTACCATGGTCAACATGACCAA
>Ga0209091_10003458_pt1 | contig 12702 bp, 8 predicted proteins | sample ArcticOcean_MG_C_6_FD_187438 | JGI IMG/M metagenome (GOLD analysis project Ga0209091, IMG submission 187438) | Marine microbial communities from western Arctic Ocean - ArcticOcean_MG_CB8_128 (SPAdes) (version 2) | ecosystem: Environmental > Aquatic > Marine > Oceanic | place: Arctic Ocean...
ATTAATAAACAATGTTGGCGACATAAAGTACCCCTCAGTGTCTAGCGCCAAACGCTCTCCGCCCACCACTAACTGGGCACCTTCATTTTTGGCGATCTGCACGTATTCGAGATTCTGCTCAAGCTGGTGAGCATCGACCACGGGACCAATCTGCGAGCCTTCTCCCAACGCATGACCTACCAAGAGATTACCGACCGCTAGGCTCAACTTTTCCACAAACTCATCATGGATACCGGCCTGCACTATAACTCTTGAGGAGGCGGTGCATTTTTGTCCGGTACCAAAATAACCGCCGGCAACGGCGCAGTTAACGGCAGTATCTATGTCGGCATCGTCGAGTATAACTAGGGCATTTTTACTACCCATCTCGAGCTGCACACGGGCCATATTGTCGATAGCATTGCGGGCAATATGACGGCCAACACCGACAGAACCAGTAAAGGTTACAGCCTGAATGTCGGGGGATGTGCATAGTGTCTCACCCACATCACGACCGGAACCCATCACTAGATTAAAGACGCCGGCAGGCAGTCCACTGCGACTGATAATATCTGCCAGTATCCAAGCGCTGGCTGGCACCAACTCGGCAGGCTTTAGCACCACAGCATTACCATAGGCCAGCGCGGGTGCCACTTTCCATGCCGCCACAGCCATAGGGAAATTCCATGGTGTAACAATGCCGATAACACCCAATGCTTCGCGGTGGACTTCAACATCCACCCCAGGACGCACGGACTGGGTGTTTTCGCCCATCAGACGCAGTGCTTCGGCACCGTAATATTGAAAGAACTGACCCGAGCGGTGAACTTCACCAACACCTTCCGCACGTGTTTTACCTTCCTCTCGGGCCAAAATCTCACCAATTTCACCGCTGCGAGCAATAAGCTCTGCACCAATAAAATCCAGTATCTGCTTGCGCTGCTCTAAACCACTTTGTGACCAGCCATCGAACGCCGTATTTGCTGCAGCAATTGCCGCAAGACAGTCCTGAGGGGACGCTTTGGCATAGAGCCCTACTACATCACTGGTATCCGACGGGTTAATATTCTCTATGACTGCTGCACTGCCCACCCACTGACCATTAATGTAGTTCTGGAACATTTCTTGACTCATGCGTACTCCCCTTTGATTAACTGTTTAAAGCCGCGTTTCCGACCTATTTTTGCCTAGTAACGCCATGTCGTCGATTATTATTAGGCCTAATCAGCTATAAATCTAATCACTAATTAATATAGATATATAAGCTAAATTAATTTATGCTATGGTTTATTTTAATGTACCGCAATAATAATAAAAGGTATGTATATCAAGCATTTAAATGTAACTCTCCGACATTTACGAACCTTTATCGTGGTCGCCAAAGAAGGCAGCTTCAATCGTGCGGCAGAAAAACTATCCCGCACCCAACCTGCCATCACCCTAGCGATAAAACAGCTCGAAGAGTTTATCGGATTAAAACTTATAGAGCGCACCACCCGTAGTGTCAGCACCACCATTGAAGGTGAGAATTTCCTGCCTATTGCCGAGCGCTTGGTGCGCGACTTTGACGCCGCAATCCATGACCTTAGGGCCACCTCTGAGCGCCGCAGTGGCCATGTTAGTATGGCGGTTGTGCCCTCAGTAGCGACCAACCTGCTACCCGAAATCATTAAAACATTCACGGCTGAATTTCCTGGCATCAACCTGCATCTCGATGATGATAGTTCCCGCGGCGTTCAGCATCGCGTAGAACGCAATGAAGTCGACTTCGGTATTGGCAGTATGTGGAAGCCCAACAAAGTACTCGAGTTCACGCCACTGTTTGCCGACCAGCTGGAGTTAATCTGCCATCGGGATCATCCGCTGGCGCAAAATACCGCTGCCATTGGGTGGCCGCAGCTGGATAACGTGACTTTTTTGGATACCGGGATTACCAAAACAATAAGAGCACGCCATGACGCCGGGGAGTCCAAGTTTAATTTCCCCAATATCACCACATTAGTGGCAATGCTCAGATCTAATCTTGGCGTATCAGTACTCCCCTCCTTGGCAGTGCCAAAATCAATCAACGAGCTGGTGTCACGGCCGCTGGTTCCCTCTGAATCGCGCAATATTTACCTGATTACGCGCAAGGGCTGGACGCTATCGCCAGCCGCTGAGGCAATGATCGGCACCATTGCTCGGGAGACACCTCAACAGGCGGAAAAATATGGCTTAACCATGCTCTAACTAGCTCGCAGTATTAATGAAATCAATACAACTAGCATGCACCTTTTCGCTGACGGTAATACCCTCAGCTGCGCTTTTAGCCCGATTGGCATAGCGACGGTTACCCGGCATATGTGCCCCCTCCATTCCAGCCAGACGATGTAAAAATTCCTCAGAATGGTTTAACCAACCCTCACTATCGCCAAATTTGTTAGGGTCTATCGCCAGCATGAATTCGCCTCCATTAGGTGGGCCCCCATCATTGTTGTCGTTTTTCTGCGCTTCATAACTAAAATCCATGCCGGTAAGACCGGCGACCAACAACTCAATCATCATGGCAATAGTAGAGCCTTTATGCCCGCCAAAGGGCAGCAGCGCACCGCCATCAAGAATCTTTTGAGCTTCTGTAGTGGGATTGCCTTCGGCATCAACACCAGTTCCCTGAGGCACGGAATGGCCATCACGTGCGGCAATCATCACTTCACCACGCGCCATAGAGGCGGAGGCCTGATCAAAGACCAGCGGCGGCTTGCCGCCACGGGGCCAGCCAAAGCACATGGGGTTAGTACCAAACAATGCTTCTTTGGCACCAGCGGGCACCACCGCGGGCTTATAGGTAGTAAAGGCCATCGCCGCCAAACCTGCTTCTGCTATCGGCTCTACCTCAACCCATAGCGAGGCAAAATGATGCACATTGACCAAGGCCATCGCGGCAATACCATTCTCACGGGCGGCCTCTATCAGTGCTTCGCGCCCTTTTTCGAGCGCCAGTGGCGCATAGCCATGATGGCCATCAACCTTAATCACCGAGGGCGATATACGGGTCACTGTTGGCTCAGCTTTGCCATCAACTTTGCCACTGCGCAGCGAGGCAATATAGCCAGGCATCCTAAACAGACCGTGCGACGCACTGCCATCGCGCTCAGCAGAGGCTATGGTGCGGCCCAGCGCTGAGGCGTTTTCATGGTTACAGCCATTGGCCATCAGGCACCCTTCCACTAACTGTTGTACTTCTCGTTCGGTCATTTTTATGTCGGACATGCACCACCCCTTATAAATAGAATAATTACTAGGTCAGAATTTATGTCAGAAATTATACAGACTTGTAACCCAACTGGAGTTCTAAAAACGGCATCTAAATTGCACCATTTACAGGCGCGGCTTATACTCACTGGACGCGACGTATGAATATGTTGGCACTGTTGATTATAATCAACGTTAACGAGAATTCCATGAAACTAGCTCAACCTTTTGTGCGACTGCCCTATCAATTCGATGCTCTTCAATTAGCGAGTGAAATTGCTGAGCTCTCAGATGACACATGGATGGAACATCCCTCTAAATTGGCCGGCAACCTAGCGATCCCGCTGATCTCTCTTAACGGTCAGCGCAACAATGATTTTGATGGCCCGATGGCGGCAACACCAGAACTACTTAGCTGCGACTATATGCAGCAGGTGATGGGTAGTTTCGGGGAAGTGTTGGCACGATCAAGGCTAATGCGCTTGGATGCAGGGGCACAGGTCAGCGAGCATGTCGACTTTAATTACCACTGGTACAGCAGAGTTAGAATTCATATTCCTATCGTCACCAACCCTCAGGTTATCTTTCACTGTGGTAATCAGGCAATCCATATGCGCGCAGGAGAATGCTGGATATTCGACTCCTGGCGTCGGCATAAAGTCATCAATACCAGTGATCAAGATCGCGTTCATCTAGTAATCGACACCTCCGGCTCCTCTCGGTTTTGGCAGACAGTGCGAGAGATGGAGTCCTTTGGAATTCAAGATAATACAGCGCAGTTGCAGGATAAAATTATTTCGTTCCCTTATAAACCGGGACAACAAAACAGCATAAAGACTGAACGGTATAATATTGCACCGGTCATGGCACCCGGCGAGTTCGAAGCTATTGCCAACGAGCTGATTTATGATATCGAAAGTAATTCAGACAATGATTCGCAGCTATCAACTAAATATAAAAACCTACTAATTAATCTAGCCAAAGATTGGCGTGAAAACTGGCATCTCCATGGCTATGAAGAAGCTGGCTGGGTAAAGTATCGTGAGCTACTAGGTCGCGCGGCAAGTCAGCTTGACCCCAATCCTAGGGCTCTGGTTAATGGCAGTAATCAAGTCGGGCTTAACCCGATTATAATGCAGCGCCTGATTCATGCCGCCCTCAATGTAGAGCAGATGGGCGCCTACACTAATAAGAATACTTAAACCTTATTAGGTCTTCTTGATAAAACGTTTCGACTGCAGATTTAAGCTCGTCATCGTAATACTCGCGATACTCCTTATGCTCTGAAGCGTTTCTTTTTTGCAACGGCGTCGCTTTGATCTGTAGCCTGTCACAAATCTCGTCAACTGAAGCCTGCAATAGTTCGTAGCGGCCAACATAGTCCATCAAGATGTTGCCTTGAGTATCTATCAGCTGAAGATACTGGGGTTTCACTAACACCCTCTCTCTAAATCGTGGCGCTTGGATCGCTGACTTCATCCACTGCAGGGGTGTATCGAGAAACAGAGGATTTTTACGATTCAAAAAAAAGCATATAGAGATAAATCGATCAAACGGATTTCTAACAATGGCAAATTTTAAATAGTTTTTCCAAACAGATTCTTCCAGGTAGGGCGAGATCTGCCGAGCACTAATATGCCCATGTTGGATTTTTGCTATCTCTGGTATCGGCAGACATTGCTCGCCAAATAAAACTTGCTGCTCCCAGTCATCTGGCCCTTTATGAGCCCGCAGTAGCTCACGAAGCGCATGAGTGCCGGTTTTAGGCACTGCGAAAAAGATAAACTTCTTTGCATGAGAAACTATCACAACTAGTTGATGGGGTAGCGTTGTAAGACATCAGGCCCCAACGCATCAATCAATGGCTGAAGATGCTCTTCAAAGTTGCGCCACTGATCTAATCCCGTTTTATAAATTGGCTGACGCACCTGCTCCGCACTCGGAGTCCGCACACTTCGTTCAGTTTTATGGAAGTCTAGACAGGCCTCTTCAAACGGTAAACCACAGAAATCGAGCATGCGACGTACCTGTGTTTCGAGATCCTCGACGACATCCTCATGCTGCACACGCAGCACGAAGTCAGGCAAAACCTGATCCCAATGATCCATGAGGCTAACATACTGGCGATAGTAATTACCTATATCCGTCAAACCATATGAGAACTCTTGCCCTTCGCCAAATAGTTGTTTGAAGCCACTAAAACAGCAGGCCATCGGGTGCCGCCGAGCGTCAATCACCTTGGCGTTGGGTAAGATTAGCTTAATCAAGCCAATATGGAAAAAGTTATTCGGCATCTTGTCGGTAAAAAATGGCGCGGAGTCCCTATAAACCTTAGTGTCCTGCATAAATTGAGTCCCAAATCGCTCAAAGTAGCTGTCATCCAACTCGGTTATTATCTGAGGATACCTAGGATTCTCATCATCTTTGCTGTCTCTCCCACGCAGACGTTTGGCTAGGTCCAATATATTATGAAGCTCCATGGTGCCATCCACCTGCGAGTGCGAAGCCAGAATTTGTTCCAACAATGTAGACCCTGATCGGGGTAACCCTACGATAAAAATAGGATCCGCAGCACTATTACCTAGGCCCTGTTTTGAAGTGAGAAATTCAGAGGAGCAGACTGAAATTTGCGAATCTATTCGTCGCTGCAACTGCCCCGCCGCATAATGTGTCGTCGGCTTCTTGAGATCATTGCCCTTGGCATAATGATGGAATGCCTGCGCATAGTCGCGACGATCTTCATAGGCTTTGCCGAGCGCGAAATTAACTTGAATCTGATCCAGTGCCTCAATTTCCGTACTGGTTTCAGACGCTTGCATGGCATTAATCTGCTGATCGTCAAACTTATAAGACTTAGTATTGGCCAGGCTCCAATAAGCATCGCCAAAATTAGGGCTGAGCGTATATGCCTGCTTAAATGCATCCGCGGCCTTACCGGGATCGCCCTGCGTATTATGAATATGGCCCAAAGAGACAAACAACTGCGCGTTACTGGGGTCTGACTCAATCATGTCGAGGTACTGCTTAATCGCCTCTTCGCTCCTCCCGACACCAAAACAGGCGGAAGCGTACACTTGCTGAGTGCGCGACTTGGCCTCTGGGTAATTATCAAATACTTTTTTAGCCTGATCGTAGGCCCGATGAAAGCGCTGTCGGCGCAATAATATATGCGCATATTGAATATTGCCATCCAGATGATCGGGTTCAAACGCAATAATGCTCTCGAGTAAGAACTCAGCGTCTTCTAGAATGTTGTTACGTGTGGCTATTTCAGCTAACAACCTCATGCCCTCAACATGGGTTTTATTCTGCATTAAAAAACTACGGCAAACTTTCTCTGCCTCTAGGAGCCGACCGGCAGCCAAATAGCTAATGGCGGTAAGAAGCTCTTTGGGCAGCGTTTTCAAAAATTCTACCTGCTGCTCAGCGCCACGCGCTTTGCTGCTGCCACTGGCTTTATAAAGAGGCACTAGAAGCTGCCAGCTTTTTAACAGAGCCGGATCTAGCTCTACGGCTTTCTCTAGCGCTGCTCCCGCAGGCATAGGATTGTTAAGAGCAAGTGCGTTGAGCGCTCGCTCCTGATAGGCCCGCGCCAAATTAGGTTGCTGCTGTAATACTTGGTCCAAGATTTTTAATGCTTCTAAATGATTTTTTTTAAGCCGTTGAATGACCGCAAAGGTATACAGCCCATCAGAATTGTCTGGACTGTCGGAGAGGACACTATCGATAAGTTTTTGGGCATCTTCAAGATTACCAGCCCCCAGCAGTCTCTGCGCTCGATCTATATCCGCTGCTGTTGACGATATTGGTTGAGTCATAGTATTTTCTCGGCGTTAAAAAATAGGGCGAACCGAAGTTCGCCCTATAGAGTCTAACAATAGCTAAAGCTTATTCAAAGTTGTACGAGAAGCGTAAGCCCATAGTGCGCGGACGCATAACACTCTGCTCAGGTGTAAACTTACCTGCCGTCTGAGTCATAGCACCTTCTTCACTGGTAATGTTATTAACATAGAATTCTGCATTCCAGTTGTCTTTGGACATACCCATGCTGACATTCAGTGTAGTCGTAGCGTCGTTAACAAAACGAGTGTTCAGCGGCAATGCACCCGTTGAGTCATTAACCGTACCGTAGTTGCCGCCGCCTTCAATTGAAGTTGAAATACCTGATGCTGCGCCATAGGCCAACAAACTAGTGTCATCCATAAACGCCGCACTGCCTACAACCCCTGTAAGGGTCTCACCACGATACGTCATAGAAGCCGCGACAAATGCGTCTGCACCCGTGCTCTCCATAGTGAAGTCGTAGCGCGCACGCAGGTTACCAGAGAAGTCAGAGGCCAACGGCAAGTCAGAGCCAACAGGTACTGCAATACCGTCTAGCTGACCATTTATTCGCGTAAGCTCAGTATCTAGGACACTAAAGGCACCAGAGATGGTCAAGCGATCGGTCGCGGCCCACTGAAAATCAGCATCGATGCCTGAAGACTCCGCATCACCAACGTTTTCCATAAATACCAAGAAGGCTACATTGGATGGATCAAAGCGAGACACCTGCAGGTTATCAATCTCTGCCTGATAGTAGGTAGCATTGAAGCGCAGAGTATTATCAAAGAAGGTACCTTTCATACCAAATTCAATGTTTTCTAACGTATCAGTTACTGCCACAGCAGGTACAACATAACCGCTATAAACACCTGACTGATTGGTTGATAGTTGACCCGCATTTCTGTTTTGTGTAGCCGGACGATAGCCTTCCGAGTAAACACCGTAGAGCATGACATCATCGGTCAGTTTATAGTTCAAAGACACCTTGATGATGGTATCTTCCTCAGTGGTGGATCCATCGGCATTAATATCACTAATATCGAGTTTACCACTCTTTATTGCAGCCAGCGTTGCGGCATTAGAGCCACCACCACGGAACATCTCTCTTTCACCTGAAGGACTTGTCGCGGTCAAAATAGCACTCTCATCGCCATTTGCGCCGTAACCACCAAGTGTAGTAAAGCGAGCAGTTACATCATTACTAAACTTTTCACTGGTGCATAGTGGAACCGTCGCAACAGTTCCAGTTGCCGCACCGCCTTCTGCCTTTCCGCCATTGTAGCGGCAGCCGAAGGAGAAGTTAGACGCTCCCTGTAGCTGAGTATCTAATTCATATTTACGCGCACTCACCGCACCGGTTAACTTATCAGTGAAGTCAAAGGCGATTTCACCAAAAAAGGCGATCTCTTCTTCGGTACGCGTAAAGTCATTATAGAAAACTGTAGCGGGGCTGGTAGGTCCAACTTTATTGGTACCTGCAGTATCTACAGTGACATTACCTAGCTGGTATCTCGGATAATCAGGATTACCGTAATATATCTGATTAAATTCACTGAAGGTATCGCCGGCACCTAAGTACTGGAATTGACCAAGAGTTGTAGTATCAACATCACTAATATAGACACCTGCGAGTAATCTAACGCGATTGTCAGCGTCGGTACTAATACGGAATTCGTGAGTCGTACGCTCATTTTCGCTGTGGTCAACATATGTCTTAGTCGGATCAAAACAGCTGTTTTTTGCAATAGTCTTGTCAGATGTGTAAATGTTGCCACTACACATATAGTACGTGATGTAACCACCACCGTTGTTGTAGTGCGTATAATCAATCACCGCATCAACTTCTCGATCTAAATAACCACCGGTGTAAACCACGTCTAAGTTTGCAACACGTCCTTCAAGCGTCCATGTCGTCAACCCAAAATCATCCTGAGTCTGCTCAGGCGAAAATTTCTCTGATTTGTCATCACCTAGACGGGGATCAATCAAGAAGGAACCTTCAACATCCAGTTCCTGTGACGTATGCTGAACCAACACACTCCAGTCCTCATTAATATCTGCAGCTAGACCAATTCGGTAGCCGTTATAGCTAGCCTCGTTCCAGTCTTCTTCTGCCAAATCAGTGTTGTAAATAGTTTGAGTAGTGGTCAGCGGAAAATCTTTATAGTACGGGCCATAACCCAGAGAGTTCCGATCGATCACTGCACCACTTGGAGTGAAGCTACCGGCAGCGTTATCAATCCAGCCACCCTGTTTGTCGCTGTAGCTAACCATTCTCAGAGCGACATTTTCGCTAAGGGGAAGATTAATCATGGCTTCCACCTTATTACTATCTCCCCCGCCAGCCGTGGTGCTAACACCGAGATCAATTCGGCCTTCAAACTCACCGATAACTGGCTGGTTAGTGATCATTCGGACTGTGCCCGACTGTGAGCTAGCGCCAAATAACGTGCCCTGAGGACCAGCCAAGACTTCTACACGCTGAAGATCAGCGGCATATAAATCGAGGTTACGACCGCCAAATGAAACAGGCATATCGTCAAGGTAAAGTGCGACACCGGGCGCAGAGCCCTGCGCTGACGAAACCGACAGTGATGACTGCTCGGATGCAGAACCACGAATATAAATTTCGCGAGCGCCTGGACCAATTCCCGCGCTAACGACATTAGGTAGATATTCAACATATTCATCAAAAGTCTGCACGCCAAGTTCTTTCAGTGAATCGCCACCCAAAGCGGATATGGCGATTGCCACGTCTTGCATGTTTTCTGCACGCTTGGTTGCGGTTACTATAACTTCTTCAATACCAGCAGCCATTACTAGGCTTCCAGCACTGGCAGCCATGCCAGCAGCGATCGCCGTGATGACAGCCTTATTTAGCTTAGTCTTGTGAAACATATTTTTTCCCCACATTAAATGAATAAATCTTACTCGTTGGCCTGGTAGTCAGGCTGCACTATTTGATTTTATTATGATTGTAACGGATATAACTAATATCCCAATCAATACTCCGCTAGGATTTGGCTATAGACAAATTAAAAAATCAATTTAATTTATAATATTTACTTATAAAGGTTAGGTGTCTGCCAGCCTTACTGACAGTCTGTTTGCGGGCGCATTAACCGCTAAGAGCTACGTAACTACAGATGTACTCTAACACAGGCAGGAAATATAACCAAGTTGGCCCCCAGATCTGCTAGCCAACGCCCTGACTGGAGCGGCGGGCTTCGGCGCAAAAAGTCACCTCCAAGGGATAATCTTCGCCTAGAGACGGTTAATTAATAAGCTGGATATTTCCCGCGGTAATCAGTATCCGTTTGCTTTTGTATAGCGAGCCTAGGGCCTGCTTATATTTTTTCTTAGAGACCTTAAATAAGCGATAAATCTCTTCGGGGTCACTCTTATCAGTGAGGGCCGATTGCCCGCCAGTATCCCTTAGGTGCCTAACTATCTGTTCACCCAGGTCATGGTCCCCCTGCAGCGTGCTCTGAGAGATGACCAGATCAATTTTGCCATCCGCGCGAATGGCTTTGACAAACCCGGGCAGGCGCTCACCGATTTTTAGCGGCCTAAAGGCATCGTCACGGAAGATTAACCCCAAAGATTCATTGTTTATTACCGCTTTATAGCCAATCTCAGTGCGACTAGCGATCAGCAAATCGACTTTCTGGCGCGGCTCTAAAATTACCGGTTCTTCGTCTAGGTGATGATTGAGTTTGGTAGAGGCCGCAATACGGTCTGAAGTCGCGTCATGAAAAACATGCACCACATAGGAGTAACCCACCTCCATAGGCTTCTGTTGCTCGTTGTAGGGGACGAGCAGGTCTTTGGGTAGCCCCCAATCCATAAAGGCACCGGCGTGGTTAATATCTACTACGGTAAGCATTTCACAGCAGCCAACTTCAACCTTCGGTTTTTCAGTGGTAGCGATAAGCAGATCGTCAGAATCAAAATATAGAAATACATCAATCCAATCACCCAGTTCGCAACCAGCGGGAACGTAGCGCTTAGGCAGTAAGATAGTATCGAGTTCCTCGCCGTCAAGGTAGACACCAAAGTCCACTTCTTTGACCACCTGAAGCTTGTTAAACGTTCCAACTTTAACCATTGTTTTAACTCACGGAAGGGATTAGGCAATATTAAGAGGGGTTTTTTCTCGACAGCAGTATACAGTAGCCGGCGTATAGTTCGTTAGGCCAACTGCGCTTTAGCTCCACCCAACCTGACAAAAGCACCTGAAAGTCGCCCTTTAGACTAGCAACCTTTAAAATAAATGAGATATCGCCGTATGAGTAGCATCCTCAGTAAAGATTTCACTAATGTCTGGATAATCAGCCTCAGTACGGCGCTGGCGAGCTCTTTAGCCACTCTTATGGTGTTTTTAGGCAGTCTGGTGGGCGCTAGCTTGACGCCCAACGCAGAATGGGCAATGGTCCCTGTCGCTATTATGACTGCGGGCACCGCATTTGGCATGATCCCTGCCACCCACGCGATGGACCGACTAGGGCGGAAATGGGGCCTGTTTCTATTTTTTGGCCTAGGCTTAGGAGGCTGCTTAGCAGCGATCATAGCACTGCAGTATTCGAGTTTTATACTGTTTTGCACGGCCTCACTGATAATCGGTTGCTCTAGCTCGGGGTTACTTCAGTCTCGGTTTACGGCCATGGAATCTGTCAGTCTCGAAAATCAACCAACAGCCGCATCGATGGTGATGGGTGCCGGCATTATAGCCGCATTTCTTGGGCCTGAACTCGCCGTGATCGGCATCCAGATCACAGCGATCGACTACCAGGGCTCGTTTCTATTAACCGCACTATGCCTCGCAATCGCCGCAGCCATACTAGCCCTGTTTAAGTCTGTTGCAGCCATAGCTATTACGCCGAAGGAAAGTACAGTTACAGCCACAGAATTACTCCGAAACCCCTCTTTCTTTTTAGCTCTAGCCAGTGCGTCAGTTGCCTATATTGTCATGTCGTTTGTAATGACAGGCACGCCAATTAGCATGCACCACATCCATGGGCATTCGCTAATCGACACCAAATGGGTTATTCAAAGCCATATCGCCGCCATGTTTCTACCATCGTTTATAGCGCCGTTCTTATTTAAACGTCTAAATATTAAAGGCATGATGGTGCTGGGACTGGTCTGCTACTGCGCCACTATTATAATTGGCTTTTTCGACACCTCCGTCAGCGGTTTCTGGCTGCAGCTAGTACTGCTTGGCATGGGCTGGAACTTCCTGTTTGTCGCAGGCACCGCGCTACTGCCAAGTTCTCATCGCGAAGAGGATAAATTTAAAGCACAGAGACTCAATGATTTTACAGTTTTTTCAATCTCGGCCATCGCAGCACTGTCTGCCGGCTGGGCAATCAGCTCCCTATCCTGGCAACAGATGCTATTGGGCTGCCTGATACCTGTTGCTTTAATGATTATAGTGCTTATTAGGGACGCCACTGACTCGACTGAACGCCCCATCCATGATGGCTAGCCCCGGTAGACGCAGCCGCTAGTGCAGGTTTCTTTGATTTTGACGGCACTCAATAGGGGTAATTCCGGCTTTAACTTCTGCCAAATCCACAGTGCCAGATTTTCACTGGTGGGATTTTCAAGACCTACAACATCATTGAGATAGTGATGGTCAAGTTCCTTATAAATAGGCGCGAACGC
>Ga0209091_10003462_pt1 | contig 12697 bp, 12 predicted proteins | sample ArcticOcean_MG_C_6_FD_187438 | JGI IMG/M metagenome (GOLD analysis project Ga0209091, IMG submission 187438) | Marine microbial communities from western Arctic Ocean - ArcticOcean_MG_CB8_128 (SPAdes) (version 2) | ecosystem: Environmental > Aquatic > Marine > Oceanic | place: Arctic Ocean...
AGAAAAAAAGTCATTCTACAAACATGAATTCTCTAAAAGTTTTAGCTAAAAGTTTTAGAAAAAAAGTCATTCTCAAAAATCTTGAATTCTCTAAAAGTTTTAGCTAAAAGTTTTAGAAAAAAAGTCACTCTACAAACATGAATTCTCTAAAAGTTTTAGCTAAAAGTTTTAGAAAAAAAGTCATTCTCAAAAATCTTGAATTCTCTAAAAGTTTTAGCTAAAAGTTTTAGAAAAAAAGTCATTCTACAAACATGAATTCTCTAAAAGTTTTAGCTAAAAGTTTTAGAAAAAAAGTCATTCTCAAAAATCTTGAATTCTCTAAAAGTTTTAGCTAAAAGTTTTAGAAAAAAAGTCATTCTCAAAAATCTTGAATTCTCTAAAAGTTTGAGATTTTGCAAAACTTTTTTGAAAAGTTTCTTTAAATACAATAGCGTATATAATACAGTAATTTTCAATAAAAATGTCTTTAAAACCATCCAAATATTTATTAGAAGAATTCAGACAAGAATGTAAACAAAAATGTCGCCGATTTCGATTCTTGATAAAACCGGCGGCAATTGAATGGGAATTTCAAAAATGTGTACAAAAATGTGTACAAAATACAATAGAAAAAGAAAGACCAATTTTAAATTAAAATTCCAAATCAAATATATGAACATACTCCATACCATCGAGTTCTTTAGTCTTCTTTGTTCCATGCCTTTCATCTTTACGGGTTTCACAGACACAAATAATACAACAAGAATATATAATAATGACAATTCCCACCAAAGAAATTGTAGAAATAAACATTATCCACCCAGTTGAAGAACTATTGTCTGAAGAACTATTGTCTGAAGAATATGTTGTGACCATTGGACCTATATTTGAATCTTTATTATCGACGGGTGTTTCGATAACTATATCTATTTTGTTTTCACATAAATTTCCGTTATAACCAGTAATACAGTTACATACCCATTGACCATTTGTACTTTTAATACAATTTCCATCATTTAAACAATCACCTTGATTACAAATATCCGCAACATTGCATTTAATACCTGACCACCCTGAAGCACATGTACATTCATAATAATTAATGTCGTCTTTGCATATACCGCCGTTTTGACATGGATTTGGGTTACAATCGTCTATGTTTGTGTCACAATTTGTATCAGACCAACCACTAGCACAATTACAGGTATAGCCATTGACTTTATCTTCACAAGTAGCTCCGTTCTGACAAGAATTTCCAACGCAATCATCTATATTTGTATCACAGGTTGTACCTTCCCAACCAACGACACAATTACAGGTATAGCCATTGACTATATCTGTACAATTAGCTCCATTCTGACACGGATTAGAAGCACATTCGTCTATGTTATTGTCACAGTCTTTACCTTCCCAACCAACGACACAATTACAGGTATAGCCATTGACTATATCTTCACAATTAGCTCCGTTCTGACAAGAATTTCCAATGCAATCATCTATATTTGTATCACAGGTTGTACCTTCCCAGCCAACGACACAATTACAGGTATAGCCATTGACTATATCTGTACAATTAGCTCCATTCTGACACGGATTAGAAGCACAGTCGTCTATGTTATTGTCACAGTCTTTACCTTCCCAACCAACGACACAATTACAGGTATAGCCATTGACTATATCTGTACAATTAGCTCCGTTCTTACACGGATTAGAAGCACAGTCGTTTATATTTGTATCACAGGTTGTACCTTCCCAGCCAACGACACAATTACAGGTATAGCCATTGACTATATCTGTACAATTAGCTCCATTCTGACACGGATTAGAAACACAGTCGTCTATGTTTGTATCACAATTTGTCCCAGAAAAACCAGTAGCACAATCACATTCATAACTGGTTCCGTTCGTTTGACAAGTTCCATCATTTTGACATTCATTACCCGTTGGTGTACATTCGTCTGTTATTTCGCAGTTTGTGCCTGAATATCCAGCGACACAACCACAAGTATATCCATTGGGGTTGTCTGTACAATTAGCTCCGTTTTTACACGGATTTGGGGTACAATCGTCGATGTCAGTTTGGCAGTTTGTACCTGAATATCCAGCAGCACAATCACATGTACGTATATTGGTATTATTTACACAAGAACCACCATTCTGACATTCGTTGTCGGCCGTGCAAATATCTGTACATTGGGACGAACCAACAGTAGATTTTTTTCCAGTTAGGCAATCTTTACAGGTTGTTAATGCCGGCAAATCAGTATATTTACCCGCTGCACAATCTGTACAATATGTGATCGTTTTTCTATCTCTAAAATCAGCTTCATTCGTGGTATATTCAGTGATTTTTTCCCCAAGAGAACATCTTTTAAGTTTACATACACATACATTATTATTTGTTCCACAGGGAACAGTCATGATTGCATCATTTGCAATCTCAATGGCAACATCGTTAAAATATAGTTCGTCGTTGTTTCCTTTATAACACCATGGTAACCCAGTGTTAATATTTGTTACTGTCTGACCTAAACCAAGAAAATAAAAAGCATCTCTACATTCGGTTGTGGTTGTAATAGATTGATAAGGGGGGTTTATATTATCTTCACATGTTCTGTTTTTACCGATCTCAATCTTATACATAGGCTTACAAAGTGGGCCATTATGTATAGCGATGGAAGAACCTTCTCTTTTTTCACACGTTGTCACTGTTGTTGTTCTGTCTTTTATATCAACATAAGACGTCAAACAGTCAATTTCTTGACTTTCGCCTTCAAACCAATCCCTTAACCAGTTATTTGTCCCATTCCAATTATTATTTTCGAGGTCACTTTTTTCACATATGGGCTGGCAATTTGGCCCATTATCTATTTGTAAAGTGCCTGGGTTACACGTTGCCGTTGTTGTTGTTCTCGCCTTTTTATCTCCATATCCTTGTTGACAACGTATTTCGTGGCTTTCGTTCTCATTCCAGTCTTTAATGTTTAAAACATCCACTGACCAATAATTTTTGACAATTTCGTTTTGCAAATCATTTGAACTACATGTTGTGACTTCTCGTGCATTTACACTTAATATAAAAATAAAGAATAGAAACATTATATTAAAAAAAAACATCTACTTTTATACTTTAATAATATAAACAGAAAAAAGCAATTATATAAAGCCTTCAAATAAAATAAATGGATACATTGTGCGAAGCCTGTTGTAAGGGATGTTGCGCGTGTTTTAATTTATGTGCTACAAGTACTGCTCTATATTCTTGCAATGGATATAATTGCTGTCGTGCAGTTCCTCCGGGTAGAGAATCGAAGGATTCTCATGGTAAATATGCGCCAATATCCAAAATTGCAGAAATACCCAAAAATACAGAAATGCCCAAAATTACAGAAATGAGCCGCAAACCTTTAAAATTTTAAGAAAACCACTGACCTCTCGGAGTCATGATATGCATTTTGTGTTTTACTCCGTTGATTTCCCAAATCCTGTCGGCTATATTCCATTTAATGTAGCCCATTTTGCAACAGAACCCGCCGGTAGTCCAATTATATTCATTTATTTGTCTTAGCATGTCCGAATCGTCAACAACTTGTAATAAATTGTCCCAATAAATAAAATAAACAGGTTCTGTAATTAATTCATTGTCAAAAATATGTGTTGGTGGTAATGTTTCATGGTTGGACACGTCGATGGCCTCTACTTTGTTGTCTATGTCGTCTGTCTCAACCCCCATGTCCTTTTGCACCCCTGCCCATGTCTTTTTGTTAACTTTGTAATACAATACATATTCTTTTTGACCAACTCGTATAGAATGGTATGGGTGCATGTCGTATATTATTAAAATATAAATTTTATATTATAAATTCTATATGTTATAATAATTTTATTTCAGACCATAATTTTTCGCATATGTATAGTTCTAATTTACATTTTTGTGAAAAAGACACTATTTTAAAGTGTATATTATATTTCTCAAGTCTTTTGGTAACTTGTTGTTTATTTTTAATGTCGAACACAAATGTTTTATGAGTAGATACTTGGCAATTGTTGCATAAACAACGATGCAAAAGTGTAAACCCAGGAGGTGGACCAACATAATATATATGATTGGTTACGATGTTTGCCCAAGTTTCTACCATGGTTTATTAAAAATATGAGGTATATATACAGTTATATATTTTGTAAATATGGCATATCAACAAGTTCCTCAACAACCTCAACAACCTCAACAACCTCAACAACCTCAACAACCGCAATTTGTACAACGGGTAGCTATTCCGGTTCGGCCTCAAACGGTAGGCGTCCCTGTCCCCGTATATGCCCAACCGTCAGACGGTAGGCGTCAGGAACGCCCACAACAGTTCACATATGTTCAAGCTCATGTTCATCCTGTTCAACATCATATTTCAGTAGTTGAATCAAAACCACCCAAAGATATTTGCCCTTCTTGGTGGATATGTTTTGGCTTGTTTGGATTTGTATTTATTTTATTAGTATTGGGAATGTCAACAACTGGAGATTGTGTATCTTCTGACAATTGGCTATTTTGTGACAAGCACTTGCACCCACACCATACCGATACCGATACCGATAACCATGGTTGGGGATTACTCTTGATTGGTATTATTGCTATTGGTGGTATTGCCGCTTGTTGGTGGTTTTCAGGCCGTCGCAGAAATTGATCGTTTTTTACGACAGGATGCAATTATCATGAAAAAAAATATAGTACAAAATGAAGCTAATGTATGTTCTTCGTTCCAAAATTCATATGTATTATTTTTTAGAGTTCCACCAGTAATAACCCATATGAATTTTCCCCAAACTCCTGCAAAATACCAACTTGCAAATAGCATTAAAATAATTAAAATGACCGAAGTAAGGGTTTTAGGTTTTTTTCGAACCACGTGTTCTTGTGGTTCTTCAATAACTTGTGTGGTCACATATTGTTTTTTACATATTGTACATTGTTCTAGATCACCTAAATTTACAAAACATTTATGATGAATAGGAGTTCTACATTCGCAAGGCGATTGTTCATCCTGGCATTCTTCTAAACACACATAACACTTATTTATTTCCATTTTATACAATTAAAGTATTCAAATAGTTATTTTTTTCTCATTAGTGTAAGACTCACATTTTTATTTAAGTTTTTGGAGGCAATAATCATTTCCATAACATTATCCACCTTTGTGTTAATTGAAATATTAGTATCGTTCACCTGAATAATATAATCTCCAGCAATAATACCACCGTTGAAAGCAGGCTGCCCAGGTTCAACCGAATCGACCTGAATGAAATTCGGTATTTCTTCAAATGTCATGCCCCATGGTTTATTATGTGGCATGTGAACTCTTACTGGGCTACATTTTTTAAACTCTGCAAGTCGTGCGTGTTCTTTTCGTACGTTTGAAGATGCATGCATGGTCCATTCAATGGGTATTTCTTTCGGCAATTCAACCGAGACTATTTTGTATTTTCGGAGTCGTTTGGCGTATTTTAATATAGTACGCACAGAAACATCTCGAGGACGTCTATCATATCGTCTTCTTTTTCTTTTCCGCGGAACATATCCTTGTGCTACTTCCACAATGAGTGGTACAGTAAATACTGTACTCGAACCAATGCGTGTTTCAAATGCAAGCACTGCGCAGAGAATGCAAGTAGCGGCAATATTCGGTGGCGAATGCCACATACGGTCGTTATTGTCTGAATTAAGACTGTCCTCGTTGTGTATAGAACTATACAGGCGTCTGAGAATGTTTTTGGATGTCCTACATATACTTTCAGAACCCATAACAGATGGCAAATCATCCATGATATCGTCAATTAAACGTTGTATTTTGCGCATATTCGCATGATGAAACTTTTCATGCGAAGGGAAGGCGAGTTTACCTTTGATAACGATGTGGCTATCATCAGAAGTCATGCCTGGTGTACATTCCCACATGCCTTTATTTGATTTCCCATCATCGTTCAAATAAAGTTGGCCTTGTTTTTGATACGCCATTTTGTAAGAACGGCCACAACCGCGGCGATGTGGTCCTAAACATATTCGTGTGGACTGTCGCTGATCTTCAATGAAATACCAACACGGTGTGGTGCAACCAGAGCATTTCAATGTGGGCGTTTCGAGCAATATATTGAAGTTTGTATCTTGTCTAAATATTTTTAGTTGTTCATCTATTTGGTCTTGTGTTGTCGATGACGATATGTGAAAAACACGACTAATGTTTCTTATTTCGCACACTCTACCGCCCAAAGGGTCCGCCCTTTTCGTACGAACTCCCCAGTGCCCCCAAACCGTCTTATAAAAGACGGGGTTATCGTTGACCGACAACGTCGTAGTCGAAAAGGTAGAATCTTTATTCATCTTTGGATTATATAGAAGTTTTATTTTAAAAAAAGCATAGAATATTCTATTTTGGAATTTTTATTACACTAACATTATATCGTATCTATCTTTGCGTTTTTTAATATCCACACATATACATTGCCAAGCGACCATAACAAAAAAGACGCCTAATGCAGATATGACAATAATAGTCATTATGTATAAAGTGTCTTTCCAAGATAAGCCCTTTAAGGGCGGTGGAAACCACGGGTCACATTTTGTATGGCCTTTTTGTGTAGTTGTGTAATTCACTGGGCAAAAGTCCATATTTTTAAGCCATCCGTCATTTGAATAATATGAACGCTCTACCGGTTTACATATTAAACGACCACCAATTTCTCCACGTTTACATGGCCACAAATGTGTATTTTCTCTATAAAACGAATGCGCCCAATGTTCCGAATCAGACCCATGGCCCATGGCGCCTCTGTAATAATGTGATTCTCTTAATTTACTGTTTGTCCCCATCCTATAAACATAACCATTGTGATGGTCTGGAATAAGGACATTTGAACCAGCAACCCCGATGTCTTTACCCATAAAATCATTTTGAAAATCTCCTAATTTGGAATCTAAATCAGATGCAATATAATCTCTGGTGGCATAAGGGTCTGAATAGGCTTTCATATCGGTATTCATATAAAACATCGCCGGAAATTTCAGATCTTTTAATGCAATACCCTCTTGTGGAATCATTACACAATTCGATTCAGTGAGTAAATTAGGTGAATCACAGAACCCAGGTTTACAAAACACATCTTGATGACAATTATAGACAAAAACAAAGGCGGAATCTTCATCAAAATATAAAGGATAAGACGAAACTGCCAGATTAAAGCGCGAAGCGGCCACTTTTCTACCAAAAGCTCGATATACGGCAGTTTTTCCCGGTGGCGCACGCAAAGGAGAACGTACGCTCATCTGCCACCAATAAATTGTACTATTATAGACGGCTTTTTGTGGTGGCCAAATAACATTATCCCAAATATAGACCCTTCCGTAATTTGCTTTACTATCTTCCATAAATTTATGTGTATCGCCCGGGGCAGAAATATAAAGCGTTGACGACGGTTCAGAAAGTGATCCAACTAAAGCTACCGAGTATCCAAATTGGCGTGTATGAAAATAGGCCACTGCAGAAGGAGCAATAGGTAATAAATAAGAGGGGTCGTCACCCCCTGCTATAGGTTCTGTACAATTTTTCTGAAAAGCATCGACATAGGCATCACCATTTGTTCCCAACAGTGGTGGATATCGTTTTCCAAAATAACGTTTATATTCTACAAACCCAGTTCTACATTCAGTACCAACTTTAAAACAATAAGAATCATACAAACTCCTACAAGAATGAAGTTCATTGCCTTCAAATACAAAGGCATATCCCATCGTTGCGCCATTACCAGTCTGGTCATTTCTTTGACCCGGAGCACCAACAATCCAGGTTTGTTGTTGAACATCGAGCGAAAACCCGAAACGTTCCGCATCTGGCCTTGGATGTTTCACATCTGTAAGATGATGTCGTAAGACATCTTTTGTAACATTTTTTAGAGATGTTTTATTATTAACAGTGACATTTTCCAAAGAGGTGACTTGTTCAATGGTATCTTTAAACGGGCGCCATAACACAACTTTATTAACTTCAGGATGTCCAAATACTACAAGGTCACACTCTTGATTCATAGAAACTACAGAAGATACATGTTCTATACGTTTAATAGATTCATTGTGAAATTTCAAAATGGTTGTATTTAGACTAGAATAGAGAGTACATGAATCACGGACATGCATATGATGGACATCAATGTCAATGTTGTATGTTTCTTCTAGATAAGCAGAAACACTCACTATGTATATACATAATAACCATAGCATATTATATATTTTTTTTAATACATTTATAGTGTCATTTCAAGAGAAATGTTTTACGTTTGGCAACAGGTGCTCGTACACATTCTTCAATAGAATTACCAACCTCGAAAACTATGCATTTTTTTTTGGCACGAGTTATGGCAGTATAAAAACGTTCGCGTTTATCTCCCCATGTAGTTCTTGATTTGACAATAACAGTATCATATTCAGACCCTTGGGCTTTATTTACGGTTAAAGCATAAGCAGGACGGAGATAATCCGAAGCGTCTTCATCTAGATTAAAGACAACAACTCCACCAAAGAAAGCAACCTTGCACAATACATTTGTGGTTTGCGTCACTGTGCCAATTTCACCATTGGCAACTTTCAGTGATTTTTTTCCATCCGAATCGTCAATATAATAATTTCGAATATTAATCACTGTGTCGCCATTACCAAAACGCCAATTCATATATCTCCATTTATTTGCAGATACATAGTCCAAGTTTATTGGTTTTGTCTTTGGTTTTGCACCAATGGGATTACATATTTCGCGCAAATCATAATTTAATTCCGCAACTTCTGCATTTGTATTACACAATACAATGGGCATTTCTTGCGTCGCTAAATAAATATCTTTACAGGCCTGAACAAGCTGCGCTTGGTCTTCATAACGACAAATCTCAAACGAATTATCGTCTGTATCTAAATCATAATCACCTATACGCACTTTTTGTCCATTTGAGGCGACAAATGAATCGGAACGATAAATCTTTGTCAATTCAACCCTGGGGATTTCTGAATGACACAAATCTCGGAAAAACTGCCCCGGGCCAACACTTGTCAGTTGGCCAACGTCACCCACAAAAATAATCTTTCGAAAATGACGCTTTTTAAACAAACGAGCTAGAATTTCGGGCTCCTGCATAGATTGTTCGTCCAATAATAAGATAGGTGGCACTTCCACCGAATCAGACATATATACTAGGCGATGAACTGTAAATGTTGGGATACCGACGAGTTCTTGAAGGCGTTGTGCTGCTTTTCCTGTGGGAGCAGCACAAGTCACATTTTTTTTCCCAAGTGCTCGAACAATATGTTCGCAAACTGTTGTTTTACCGACACCAGCACCGCCTGCCAATATAAACAACGGGTGTCTACAGGCTTGTTCAACCGCTCCACGTTGAAATTCGTCAAGCATAACATCTCCAGAGGGCATTGTATACCTTCCCTGCTCATATCTCTGACAAATATTATCAAAAGTTTCTTTAATAAATCGTTCAATGCCAGCATATTTGACAAGGGTAATAAATCCGTCTCGACATAAACATGGCCAAGTTGAATCAATTTCACGAACATTCATCCGCAAATAAAATAAACGCAATGGCATCCAATAATCACCTGATTTTTTCATATGTTCACGAATGTGACAAATACATTGATTACGAAGCCAACGTGGGTCGTTGGTGTAAGATGTTATCTTTAAATCGACCAGTGCTTTTGCAATCATGGTTTTACGACTCTTTGGTTTTGTGGCTGACAAGAAATCAGCACGCAAATCGAGTTCTAAATGTTTAAATGTGTCATATTCGGTGTCATATTCAATGCGCCACGGGTCAGCACACACAAATTTGACAAACGTATCGAAAGCATCTTCGGACGACTTTTTAAAACATTTTTCAATGGCCTCTTTTTGAGAAGCACTCAGATATTCAAACAACGAAGGCAGTGCTTTTTTCAAAGATGAAGAACGAGACAATTCCGGACGAATAATAGTATAAGCATCATACATCTTTTGAAGCTTCTTTTTACCAATCTTGGGCACAGACATTAGTGTACTATGTTGACGATTTTCAAGGGCATTGATTATTGTTTTGACATCTCGAAGGGTCGAAAAAAGCGCAGAACGGTCTGCAAAATTTAGTTTTTGTTGGGATAATGCCCGTTTCAAAGCATGAGATGTTCTATTTACTGGACGCCCGTTAAACTTACTCTCGAAAGAACCGTCGCGTTTGCGTTTTTTAGACATTCTGCCCGTATATATTTGACCAGGGACCATTTCTGCTCCCGAACAACCGAATGTCCCCACACACTTGGAAATTTGACCAGAAGCATCGCGATATGACACCAAGGCCCAATCTGCACCTCGTGTACAAAAAATTCGAACGATTTCCAATTTGGAAGACATCCTTACTTTATTTCAAAACAATGATTTTAAGAGAAACATAAGTGTACCATAAGTGGATTTTTAAGAATGTCTATATAGTTCGACTTTAAAACATTAAAAATGGACGACTTTGAAATTATACGCCAATTAGGCGAAGATGGTGCTTCGGGCATCGTTTCACTTGTAGAATTTCCAAATGGACTAAGGGCCGCCATGAAGCAATTTAAACCTAAAAAATCAACTACTCGTATTCAACAAGAAGCCGATTTCCAACAAAAAGCCGCCCGAGAAGGCATTGCGCCAGAAGTCATGCACGTAGATTTAGAGAATAGACGGATTTTTTCAGAAGTTATGAATGCTCGTGTTATTGATATTGTACCGTCCTCTTCAAGCGGACGATTATCTGAAGATTTACATCATATCATGACAACATTAGACCGCATTGATATATTGCACAATGATGGGAATGTACGCAATTTAATGTTAGACCAAAGCGACAAATTACAAATTATCGATTTTGGCTTATCCAAAAAAATTACAGCGGCAGTACGTAAAAAATGGGACGGCGAACCCAATATTAAAGTTACTTTACGTCTATTAAGAAATGGGTTGAAAAAGTACAATTTAAATGTTTAACTATAATCTGCTGACTTTAACGTATTCTTAAAAAAATTAACACGACAATTTACACATGGAAATCCATATCCATCACAATTCTTGCAATTTACAATGTGAGTAATAACATCACATCCTTCACTACAAATTCCATATTTATTCATATATGCTTTCTCACAATCTAAACAGTGAGTATTTGGCGGAACAGTAGCTTCCACCATCTGTTTAAATGTTGTTCGTAAAGGTTCAGGCAAATACGGAAATATTTTAAGACGGTCTAAACCTATGAGTGTATCATAGGTTTCGGGACAATCTGGATGTATCGACATTAATTATTACATATCTTACTTATTAAATACTTTAAATATTATGTTACTCATATTCATATTTTTAGCGTAAATTGTTTATACAGACCTAATCTTTGTTTTTTGCCACTGCCGCCACTACCGCCTCCGCCGCTGCCACCACTACCGCCTCCACCACTTCCGTTCTTAAAATGATTATATCTTTGATATGTTAATGCCAATATATCTTTGGGAATGTCTAATAATCCTAATATGTGAATAATTAATTCTAATGGTAGTTTTCCTGACAAATAAAAGGTAATAAACATGGGATTTGGGCGCAGTATAATGGCGGCATATACTGGATTATTATAGTACTCAACCATAACCTGGTAAGGCTGGCTGGTAACGTCCAGTGTCTCTTTTAAAGCAGTTTCTCTCAAATTATAAGCTTGTTCTCCTTCTTTAACTATATATCTACCATCATAATTTCCGTCTACATCTGATTTGACATCGCTTACCCATTGTTGTATGTCAACGTATTCATTGCTATTGCCTGTTTTTATGGTAATTCCAAATCCAAATAAAAAAATATCACCGCGTTTTACGGGTAAATCTCTTGATTCAGAAACGTGTGATAGAATTGTTTTTCCATAAATGCCGACATAACAAGAACGGTCTGTCCATTCATTTGTTTCAATAATAAAATGTTTGTCGCAATCTAACAAACAATCTGATACAACAAGCTGACTAGAATTTTCTAGCACTATTGATTGGTTCATTTTAACTTGACAGTTATGCATTAAACATTTTGTATTGTCTAACAAACAACTGTTATTTGTATTTGTTGGTGTGTCTATATTTATGGAGAAACAATCTCGCATTTGAATTTTACTGCCAATACAATATATTGATTTATCCATCTGGCCTAAATAACGATCTGGTAAAACAGTATCATTTTCACGATTTGTTTCTATTTGAATATTATTAAGTTGGACGTCTGAATTTATGCAGATAATTCCATGTATTTGTTTAAAATTGTTAACCCAATTTATATTTATTTCGGTTGCAATTTCTTCATCTTTAGTTGTTAAAAAAAATCCTCGTATATGTTCATTGCCATCGTCGTCTTCATATATTTCGGGTTCTTTATATTTTTTTAAAACACCTTTACCCATCGAAAAATGGCATATCCATCTATCTATAGGTATGTCCGGAATGGACCCATCAAATTCATTTTCTGTAATACATATGGGCGGTCCAACTCGAACTTGGACATTTTTAATACGTACGAATTGAACACCATCAAGAACAATACATGAATATACACCACCATCCACCACAAAGGGTTCATCCCATGATGTACCTGACTGGTCAATGATAAGAGGTTGAAGTGGTCCATCTGATTTT
>Ga0209091_10003464_pt1 | contig 12685 bp, 10 predicted proteins | sample ArcticOcean_MG_C_6_FD_187438 | JGI IMG/M metagenome (GOLD analysis project Ga0209091, IMG submission 187438) | Marine microbial communities from western Arctic Ocean - ArcticOcean_MG_CB8_128 (SPAdes) (version 2) | ecosystem: Environmental > Aquatic > Marine > Oceanic | place: Arctic Ocean...
CAAGCGATTGACGGATTCCAAAACGTCATCAATAACGAGCAATACGACGACCGCGACATCCGCGCCCAGGCACTCTACTGGTGTGGAATCAGCCACGAACGTATCCCAGTCGGTGGTGGCCGAGCAAAGCGTTCAGCCTACCAGATTTACCGCCGCGTCACCTTCGATTTTCCCGATAGTAAATGGGCAAAGTATTCCCGTGGCCGCCTCGCGGACCCAGTATTTGCAAGAATCATCGAGCAGGAAGCCTTGGGGCGTGAAAAAATGTTAGAAGCCTTAAAAGAAGCGAATAAGTAGACGATTAATTTAATGAACCAACTTGAACAACAACTCCTCCGCGATAACGTGGGCGATGCCGAACCCCGGCTTCGACTATGCACAAACACTCGGATTGACACTGGGCGCTGGTGGCGAAAAACACGACTTTGGCTCTGTGTGATGGAGGATGAACTGGTGTTGCTATCGGTCTCACGCCGTCGATACTTCGAACGCCGCCCTCTTGCCGAAAGTAAGCAGACTCATTACAATCATTCCACTGGCGAACTTGTTATTGAACCCGCTGAAACCTTGCGGTATAACAACTGCAATCTCACCCCACGCGATGCACTTCGCGTTCTTAATTTTCTCAAAACTGAAACGAAAAACAAAACACTAATTACTGAATAATGTTAGAAAATATCTTAAAAGGCGGACCGATCATGGTCCCATTGGTTATTTGCAGCCTAGTCAGCTTGGCGGTGGTCTTTGACCGCTGGAGAGCATTCCGTGAAAATCGTAAGGTCGATACCCGATCACTGCGGTCTAAGGTTCTCACCGACCTGCGTAACAATAATATTGAAGGAGCTATCAGCGAATGCGAATCGTCTCACGGACCTATCCCCTCCGTCCTGCTGGCCGGTCTTCGCTCATATTCCCACCTTAGTGGTAAAGGAGAAAGTTCTGAGACGATGCGTCTGGTTGTCGGTCAGGTGATGGAAGACTACAGCGCTCAAGCAATGAGTGTGGTCAACAAACGTCTCGACGTCCTGACCACCATCGGAACAGCGGCCCCTCTTCTTGGGATGACTGGAACCGTTACTGGTATGATTGCCTCCTTCGCCGGCCTCGCAGATGCCGGAAGCGTCGGTGGTAGTGGCGGTGCGGTGGCTAACGGTATCGCCGAAGCTATGGTGACCACCGCAGTGGGACTGATCATCGCCCTCCTAGCGGTCATCCCTCAAAGTGTATTCAACCGCTGGAGCGATGAAATCGAACTCGAAATCGAGGAAGGGACTAGCGAGGTAGTCGAGTTTATCCTGACACATCACTAATCAACCATGTCAAGAAAACGCTATAGCAAGGAAAAGAAGCACCGCACGGGAGAAATCCCAACCGGTTCCTTCTCTGATATTGCGTTCCTGCTGATCATCTATTTTTTGGTGGCCACCACTCTGGTGAAGGTGAAGTCTATCGCCGCCGATTTGCCATCAGGTGAAAAAGCAACCAAAAGCCAGTCGGATAAAACTCCGATCGTTAACCTACGTGGCACCGAGATCTTCTTTAACGATAAAAAAGTAAGTGTAGCACTACTCAACGATCGCCTTATGAAATTGGATTTGGCTGAGAAAGAACCAGCCAAACGCGTGATCATGCTCGAATCAACTAAAGGCACCCCTTACGAAAACTACTACCAAGTCCTCGCCGCCATCAGCGCCCATCAGGGAGTTGTAGCCATCGTCGAGGACGATAAATAATCCATGAAAAAACGACTCCAAAGTAAGAAACGACGAAGCGTGCCGGTGCCCATTGCGAGCATGGGTGACATCGCGTTCCTACTGATCATTTTCTTCATGGTTTGCAGTGAGGTGTCGAAGGATAAAAACATGGCAGTTGTACTGCCGCTCTCCGAACATGTTAAACAGGTGAAGTTCGTCGTCGTGGCTCGCATCGCCGTGGATGAAAAGGGTGAAATCTACTTTGATGGAACTCGCGTCGATAATGCCAAGGATGTCGAGTGGGGCGTCAGAGCACTCCTTACCAATACTATTTCTGACGATCAACGCCACGTCCAGTTTAAGTGCGATAGCGCGCTGCCTAAAGAAACGTTTGAACCCGTCATCAAAGCCATCGCCGCCGCAGGGGGCATCATCGAAGCTGTAGGAGAATTACAGCAGTAACAAGATTATTTACCAATCAAGCTAACAGATTCAAAACATTCAAAAACTAACAACAATGAAAGATACACAGAAAGAAGAAGTAACACCGGATCAGCTGATGAAGCACTTCCAAGGCAGTAGCCTGAAGTCGATCATTATTTTCACCGTCATTATCCACGTTGTCCTGCTTGCCGGGAGCAGTTTCCCTTACCTTTACAAGGTAGTCGTGGGTGAGGATGCTTCCGAATTGAGCGAAAAAGACCGGATTGATGCAGCGATGCGTGATGCCACTGTTGCTCTGCGTGATATCTCAGAGGAATATGGGCTAAAACCTCAAGACCTCAGCGACCAACTCGCCGGCGGCGCACGTAAGGCCCCACAGGCTCCTAAGAAAGAGAGTGTCACCGAGGGTGCTGGAGAAGATCCCGCTAGCGGTATTGAGAAGCCAATGTCAGCGATCGAGGAAGAGATTAGTAAAAAAGCAACTGGCCCGACCATTCCCAAACCAGTGGAGGACGAGGAAGACCTTTTTAAGTAAGATACCGTCAAGTCCCTTCTTGAACTAGTGCCTGTATAGAAATTATCCTGAGAATGAGCCAAAAGAACCATAGTAAGATTCCCGATGAGTGGATCGATGAAATTCCAACTAGCGCGTCCGCCTATAAGGCACGCGTTGTCAGTGTGGCTACGATCATGCTCGTTGGATTTGCCTATGCAGTCTTATTTGGGGGATTTCCGCTTCTCGCGGTGGTCACAGTTTTCCAATCTAAAAGCCCCGCGATCACTGAGCTCTGGGAAACGAACAACACCACCTCGGCCCTCGGTTTTTGTTTTCAACTGTTTGTGATCACCAGCGGTATTTGCGGTTTAACGGGCCTATTGAGCTTGTTGCGGAATCGCCTGACCTACCAACTACTCCGTACTACAATGTATGTGATTTATGTGGCTGTTGCGTGTTATGTGTATGTGTTTTGGCAAGGAGTGTCTTCAATCCTCGATGCAGGCTTGGAAGTCGATGGAGCCAAACAAGATGGTGCCACGATATTTAAACTTTGGTGGAAAGCATGCTGGCCGGCACTCGCACTGGCCCTCTACGCTGGCTGGCTTCATGCGATGATTCGCAGTCGGTCAGTTTACGCGGCATTCACCCGTAAGTCTGGAAAATCGATGGCTGGTGATCGGGTGCTGGAGGATGTCCGCACTCACGGTCGCGATCCGCGCCACCGCCGCAGCATCTACGCAAGTACTCTGACCCACGTCATTATTATCGTCATCATCCCCTACATTCTTAGTTTAGGTGGATGTGTTGAAGCCTACCGAGTGCCCAAAGGCAGTGGTAACCCAGTAGTCGCCATGGTCAAGGTAGTGAAACCGAAAAAGAAAAAGAAGAAAACTCTCAGTTTACGACCTAACTCCGCAATCATTTTCGATCAGCCAGACTTAGACAACACCGAAGTCGATCAACAACTCGAAGCAAAAACCACACTTACCTACTCTGCCCAAAACAGCAAGGCAGGAAAAATGGGCAAAGGTGGAGGGAAAGATGGCGGTTGGCCTGAGGGCATGGATAAATACAAAATACGCTTTATCCGTCTCGATCACGGTGGTGCTGGATGGGATGATGGTATGAACCAGACTGGAGCCGATATCAATTTCTTGCGTGCCTTCGCCCAGGCGACCGGCTTTAAGAAAATCGCTAGCAAAGGGGAGAGTCACTCGATCGCATTACTTAAAAAATATCCGAATGATGGCTTCCCTCCCTTCGTTTATATGACTGGAAACGGGCGCATGGGTAACGTCAGCTCTGCTGACAAAAAGATCCTCCGCGACTACTGTATCAATGGTGGCATGCTCATCGGCGATGCCGGGCACCGAGACTTCCACCACTCGTTTATTCACTTCATGCGTCAAGTTTTCCCCGACAAGACTCTGATCGATATTCCGGATGATGATATGCTTTACCAGTTACCCAACTCATTCCCCGAAGGAGCACCTGCATTCTGGCATCACGGTGGCAGACGCGCCCTCGGAATCAAACACGACGGTAGATGGATCGCGTTCTATCACCCTGGTGATATGAACGATGCCTGGAAATCACAGAATTACACCGATGTTAGCCCCGAGATGCGCGACGCATCCATTAACCTCGGCGTCAACCTGATCTACTACGCGTTCAACCAGTGGAACGACGCAATCTCTAAAATTAAAAAATGAATTCGGATTATTTCAGCCAAATTGGATGGATCAGTGTGCTGGTCTGGCTCATCGTGCCCGTGCTCTGGGTCGTTTATTCAATCAAAGGTCCACGCCGCTGGTTGTGCCCGATCGCGCTCATACTGGCCATCGTCGCGCTAGCCCTCGCCAAAGATAACTCGAAAAACTACGTCAATCTGATCCAGCCCGACCGCAGTGCTATGATCGAAGCCCAGCAGGCCCGCGATGAAGCAAGTCTCGAAGCACTCAAAGAAAGCCGAGGTAATGACCTCTCCGATGTTCGCTTCGCCGAGGACGCCACTGGCGATTCCCTTGACCGCGCTGGGATGGATAAGGACGACCTGAAATACTTGGACAAAAAGACCGATTCGTTGACCCCTGATTGGAAAAAAGGAAAAAAAACCCGCACCGCAGGAGGTGTCGATGACGGTAGTGTAGAGTCAGCAGTGGGAGGTGGTAATGCCATCCAAGCGGCTGATTCGGAAGTTCTCGATGGCATGGAGGGGAGAGTCCCCGTGGTGATGCTTCAGGAGGATCTGGACAAGGCGAATCGCCTAGACGCCATGAACCTGAACATCATCTACTTCCTGGTTTTATTCGGTAGCCTGATGGTGGTGATCGACTACCTGAAGCGCGCCAATATTTACGGCATAGCATCTTTGCCTCTGCCTCTGCCAAGTGCCTGGTTGAATAGTCTCACACCGCTTCCCCCTGTCGTCGAGCGCACTGGTCCCATTGGGCTGTCCAGTCTAGCCAAACGTGGTGATTCATTTGTCTATCTCACCGATAACCCAGAAGCCGCGGCCAAAATACCCGAGTCCTTCTCGCGTATTTCACTGAGGCAGAAACGGGCCGACGTCCTACGGGCTGATGGCGAGCAGGGGAGTATCGATGACGACTTCATCTTTGAAGCTATTTGGTATGGTCGCAGCTCATTTGTTGTCGATTCCGCCGCCCGATCCGAAAAACTACTGGAACACTTTATTGAACTTCTTACCAAACGTAAGGAAACCCGCGCCAAGGTTAGCCAGAGCGTGCACCTCGTCTGGGATATCACTCATCCGATTCCCGAGGCACAGAAAGAAAAACTAACCCGCTTGGCTAAAGCCACCGGATTTTCGCTCATCCTTTGTAATGATTCCATTGCCTGAGCCACTCGATAGACCAGTCCAACGGGCTCGATCATACACACCATGTATACGACCTAGTTAGGAAGCCGTAAACAACCAAGCATTCTTAAAGATTAGCTCATAGACCTCAACCAATTCACCTGCCAACATTAACATCATGAAAACCATACACTTTTTTACTCCAGCCCTCTTATTGAGCTTTTTTATCTCGCCACTCATTGCAGAGGAGCGGACACATACCGCGGAACAACTCGCTGCACTGGCCAGGGGTGATGACCTCACGAAGACTGAATCCAAACGCCCCGGCAACCTTCCCGACCTGACCAAAGGCGAGCCGGTTTCAGAGGGTGAAAGACCACCGCAAATCTGGACATTCGGTCCAACCGGTATTGCTGGAATGATGGTAGGAAAGTTCAAAGGTGACCAAATTCTGGTGGAGGCGACCTTGAAAGGATCACCGGCCGAGGGTAAATTCCAAAAAGGTGATGTCATTCTCGGGATGAATGGCAAAAAATTCGTCCCCGGCGGCCACCTCGGCCATCTCATCGGAAAGGCGATCATCGAGGCGGAACGTGAAAAAAATGCGGGAAAAATTACATTTCAAGTCTGGCGAGATAAAAACTACATCAAGCGCTACGGTAAAAAGAATGTCGTAGGAGTAGATATTGACGATCTCTTCGACAAAGCTCGCGGTGACAATACTCTCTATGAATGGAAGGACGAAGCAGCTCGCGAAAAAGAAGTTAAGGGATTTGACGAATTCCCGATTCTTCCCACCACCTTTGAGGTGGCTCTGAATCTGCGCGTGTTTCCCGACTACAGCGACACTGCACCCTACGATTGCCCAAAAACAAATCAGATCCTCGAGGAAGCCTGGAAGGTGCTTGAGCAAAGATTCGTGGCTGACCCGAAAAGACCACGCAGTGGCAGGGGAGGTATCCTAGAAGCTATCGCCTTGGTTGCCTCTGGAAAACCTGAGCACCGCAAGCTTGTACACGACTGGGTACGTAGTAGACACGGCAAGCAATGGCACCCACCGACCGTGCCCGCTGGGGCGATGTTCAAGCCTGGCTACAAGGGCTACAAAGGAATGCTGAGCTGGCACCACGGATTCACCGGACTCAACTGCGCGCTCTACTACGAAGCCACTGGCGACAAGTTTGTCCTTCCCGCCCTACGGAAATACGCCATCGACACAGCCCTCGGCCAGAGCGCTGGTGGTAGCTGGGGCCACACTTTTGCTTTTCCCTCATTCAACGGTGGTGAGTTCCACCGCATGAACCCCGGCTACGGTGCTCTGAACGCAGCCGGTAACCGCTGCTTTTTCCTCATCACGCTAGCACAGCACCTCGGTGTCAAGCACCCGGAGATCGACCAGGCCGTAAAACGCGCCCACCGCTTCTTCGGCTCCTACGTTGACCAGGGTTGCATCCCTTACGGTGACATGCCGGCCTATGACTCAGACGACAGCAACGGCAAAAACACCGGCATTGCCTTCTCGATGAAACTGCTCGGCGATAAATATGGAGCCAAGTATTTTTCCATGATGTCGAGCCACTGCGCCTTCTCCCGTCGCGGCGGCCACGGGACCGACTACCACGGTAACTGGTCGTCTTGGGCGGCCGCCATGTGCGGTCCGGAAGTCCGCACTTATCAGGAACGCAACCTGCGCTGGCGCCGCACCCTCTGCCGGATGTTTGATGGCAGCTTTGTTTACCATTCAGCGACCGGTCCAGAACAAGGGACGTTGCGCGATCCAACGGCAACGCATATCCTGCACCAGGCAGTCCCTCTGAAACAGACGCTCATCACCGGCAAGGATCTGGACGAGGATATGTTCCTCACCGACGATGAAATGGCGCAACTCTTCGCCAGCGCCCGCCCCCAGCTCAACGACCCGATGCTGATCAAGCGTGCGGGTAAGCCTTGGCAAGAACGCAGCACCGCCGAGCTTTTTAAACTGATCAATATCTTCTACCCAAATGCCCGCAGGGTATTCGCGAAGGAACTTGGTAAACGTTATCAGGCCGGAGAAAAGGAAATCGCACCACGTCTCGTGAAACTTCTTGAAAGCGACGACGCCCGCATGCGCAACGGCGCCTGCCAGGGGCTTTTAGCATGCGGTAATGATGTGGTGCTGGCGAATCTTTCCAAAATCACCAAGCTGCTCGACGATCCTAAAGACTTCGTCCGTGTCACCGCGGTGAATGTGATTTCAAAAAGCACCGACTCCGATGAAACGCAGTTGGCGATGTTGAAAGCGACGGTTGTCGAGCCGAGGACAGTGGCACCGAACGGTGTCCGTAATGCCACTCAAGTAGCGTTATTTACTAAGGCAACGAAACTCGGTGAGAAACCATTTGAAGCGGGGTTTGATGAGGAATTGGTTCGGCAGGCCATCGAGGACGTGCTAGTGCTCGACCCGGTGGGTCCCGGAGGTTTTGTGTCTTCGCGGATAGGGGTCTGGGACAAGGACACCATCGTGAAGATTGCTGGTCCGTTGACCTTTGCTGCCGAGGAAGAGCAGATCATCGATCAGATGTTTGCCAACCGCTGCAAGCCAGCCCAGGGAATGCTTGGGCAATTCGGCTACCGCGAGGCCGTCCAGGCTACCGCTCACCGTCTGCGAAAGAAAGCTGCGATCCCACGCCATATCCGTCCGCATGTTGGCTTCAAGCGTAACTTGCTCGACATTGATGCGGTCATAAAGCAACCCGCTGCCTTCCGCGATTTTCTCGAACCGCTCACCGTTGTCCTCACCGACGATCCTGTGATGCAGTTCATAAGGCTCGTGGGCAAGAAGAAGGTTCCCTACAATGTTGACAAATTATATGGACTGATTGCCGCGGAGAAAGAACCAATCACGCTACCGAGCATTACCGTGGATGTGGAGAAGATGTTCCTTGCGAAACTCGATGCGCTTGACGGCGCTGATGCGCAGCTCAAGCTCTGCCGCGCAGCGTTGAGTGATCCTTCAAGTAAAACCTATTTTCGCAAGATAGCGGCGATGAATTTTCTCAATAAAACCCTCGGTCAGGAGGCACTGCAGGATTTTGTTCCCTATCTTGGACACGAATACTGGCGCCTGCACCAGCACAGCCAGAAGCTCGCTGTCGCCTTGGTCACAGCTGGAGGGGCAGAGAAACTCACCGCGATTTTTGCAAAGACGAAGGATGCGAGAGCGGCCGCCGGTATCCTTGAGGTGCTTGCCACCGCTAAGTCCGCCGCCGGTCTCAAACTTGCCAAGGAGGCGACGAGCCACGAACAACCTATAATCCGCCAGGCCGCCATCAAAGCAGCCTTCGCCATCGGTGGCGATAAAATGCTGGCGGATGTCTTAGCTCATTTGAAGCAGGCGAAGACGCAGGAGGACCTGATCGGATGCGAACAGGCTATTCTTTCCCGCCGTGATGATCCGGCGCATGTCGGAAATGTTAGTAAGGCAATTATTGCTATGCTTCCCAAGAGTAGTGAAAAGGCACTTTCGACCCTCTATTATATCCTCGCCCAATTCGGCGACGCCGGAAGCATGGCGGCGCTAGAGAAAGTAGGGGAGGGGGACGATATGGCTAAGTTCAACAAGCTCGTCTTTGCACTGTCCTACTCACCGAGCCGTCAGGCCGACCAGATGTTACTCGATTTCGCTATCTCCAGCCCGACCAGAGCCAAGATCGTAGGTGCTCAATCGGTTCGCCGGATGGTGGTCGGACCTAAAGGTTACGGCGACATCAGCAGCAAGGATCGCCTAGATTTCGCCGATGCGATGCTCAGGCTCAATCTTGATAAACGTCTCATCAGTTACCTGGGGCATATCCATGAGGCCCGCGCCCTGAAAACCTTGATGTATTGCTTGAGAAAAGGGGTGTCCAACGCAGCGGAGAGCTTAATCGCTTCCGCCGAGGGAATGGGTAAACTCTCCAATGCTGACGGGAAGATAGCGGCGAAATCACTACAGGATGTGATAGAATACATCGAGGTCACCCAACTCCGCGGTGGCGTCACTGGTAAGGATTTCAGATACTATCCGATGTGGAAATCCCTCCAGGCTCGCGCCGGCAAAGTACTGCTTAAAGTCCACAAACCAGAAGAAGCCCCCATCGAAGGCTTTGATTCACTGGACTTAAATGATTAAAAACCCCAGAGTCCTCAGCCACCCTGCTGAGTGAAAACTGATAAGCTTCGAAGATACCGCTAGAGTTTCCCCCGACAGATATGACGGGGAAAACAGCATCTCGTGTCAGTTTATTTGTCTTTCTATTTATTTACTGAGATAGCATGAAAGCAGGCAGCGGAAGGGCTTTGGGGTGTGAGTGTGGGGTGGAGCTGATAGGATTTAGCTATGCTCATAGAACACCTCTATATGATACAAGGATCTATCTATATACCTTCTTCATATTTTGGTCTGTCTTCATGCTTTTTCATGCTTTTTCTGGCAACTATGCAACCACAAATGGATTTGGCCAAACTCAAGAAAGATCCTTGTCAAATAGACAGTAAACTACACCATGTTTTCAATGCCACGGAGAATCATCTTACTTGGCTAGCTCATTCAGAATGACTCATCTCTTATCCAACCGATCTAATCTTATGCGCCGTATTCTACTATCATTATCCTTCATCCACCTTTTTCTCTTTGTCTGCCCCTCGTTGGCGATGGGTGCTGAGCGACCGAATATTGTCTTTTTTATTGCGGACGATATTTCTCAAGACGACTTTGGCTGCTACGGACATCCGGTGATTAAGACTCCGCACACCGATCAGCTAGCAGCGAACGGACTAAGATTTGACAATGCTTACCTCACTACCAGCAGCTGTAGTCCAAGTCGCTGTAGTATCATCACTGGGCGATACCCACATAATACTGGAGCACCAGAATTACATGTGCGTCTGCCGGATAGCCAGACACGTTTCCCTGAGCTGCTGCGCCAAGCGGGCTACTACACCGTTCTGTCCGGTAAGAATCACATGTTTGGTAAAGAAGATAGGGCTTTTGATCGGATCACCCGCGGTGGAGGCCCCGGCAGCTCCGCGGACTGGGTGCAGCACGTGAAGGACCGACCTAAAGACAAGCCGTTCTTCTTCTGGCTGGCCTCTGCTGACGGCCACCGCGACTGGGCAATTAACAATGATGTACAAACCTACAACAAGGAAGAAGTCATCATCCCTCCTTATATGGTGGACACCGAAATCACCCGCGTGGATCTGACCGGTTACTACCACGAGGTGAGTAGCTATGATCATTACATTGGATTGGTGACTGCTGAATTGAAAAAGCAAGGGGTGCTCGATAACACGCTTATCGTGATTGCTTCGGATAACGGGCGCCCGTTTCCTCGGTGTAAGTCGCGCTTGTATGACAGCGGTATCAAGACTCCTTGGGTGGTGCATTTCCCTGCGATGATTAAGTCGGCTGGGGTGAGTGAGAGTTTCGTAAGCGTGATCGACCTGAGCGCGACCTGCCTTGAACTGGCGGGAGTGGTGATACCGGAGACAGTGCAAGGGCAGAGTTTCGTTCCCATCATGATGAACCCAGCGGCGACAGTGCGGGAGATGGTCTTTTCCGAGCACAACTGGCACGTCTATAAGAATCATGAGCGGATGGTTCGCTTTGGAGACTTCCTTTACATCAAGAATAATTACCCTAATCAGCCGAACCTCTGCTACGAATCTGACACTCATTACCCGGCTGGCCGGGAACTCTGGCTGGCGCATGCGGCTGGTAATACGACCTGGAAGCAACAGCAGGTGTTTGCCAATCCGTGCCCGGCAGAGGAATTATTCCAGGTCATCAAGGATCCACATCAGCTCAGTAATCTGGCTGGTAATCCCGAGTATGCCGAGACACTCGCTCAGGCACGCGCTTTGGTGGTGGCATGGAGCAAGCAGACAGGTGACACCATTCCCGCACAACCGACGCCGAATCGCCACTCGCCGCCGCGGATCGAGGGTGGTAAGATTGTGTCAGCAGGAAAGGCTAAGCAACGGAACCCGCACTCCGAGATGCCTGGTGCCGCGAGCAACGCCACCGAGAACAACCACCCTGGACCGATCACTTTTCCAAAATAGTGGTAAACGAAAGCCTGCGGATCAGCGGGCGTCCCGATCCTATCAGACACTAACCAATCAACTTCATGCAAATAACTAAGAAACTATCCTTCCTCGCCGCCCTCATCCTCGGTGTCACACCACTCTCCGCCGCGCCCAAGGGCAAGATAGCGAACCCCGATTTCACTAAGGGCGATCCCATTCCCGCTGGTGCGGTCCATGACTGGAACCTCGGCGCCACTGGTGCCCGCGGGTGGATGTTCAGTGAGTCGATGGTCACCAGCAGCGCCCGCCAGATCCGTATCACGGAGGTGGAGAAGGATACTCCTGCCGATGGCATACTCGTAGTTGGGGATGTGATTCTTGGCGTCTCTGACAAGCCCTTTTCCTATGATCCGCGCACCGAGTTCGGCAAAGCCCTCAGCATTGCCGAATCTAAAACCGGTGATCTTGCCTTGCTTCGCTGGCGTGATGGGAAGGCGGAGAAAGTCACCCTGAAGCTCCCGGTGCTCGGCTCATACAGCGCCACCGCGCCGTATGACTGCCAGAAATCGCAGCGTATCTTGGAGCAGGGGTGTAAAGCTTTGGCAAAACAGATCGCTGATCCTTCCTACAAACAGAATCCCATCAGCCGCTCGCTCAACGCCCTCGCCCTGCTCGCCAGCGGCAATCCTGACTATTTGCCCATCGTGCGCAAGGAGGCTCAGTGGGCCGCGGGTTACTCAGCTAATGGTTTCCAGACTTGGTATTATGGCTATGCGATACTGTTTCTCTCCGAATACGTTTTGGCTACTGGTGATCAATCAGTCATGCCCGGTTTGCGTCGTCTCGCAATGGAGTCTGCCAATGGGCAGAGCGCGATCGGTTCCTGGGGGCACAAGTTTGCTAACGACGATGGACGTCTTCTCGGCTATGGGATGATGCATTCACCCGGTGTGCCGCTGACTACCTCACTCGTCATGGCGCGTGCTGCGGGCGTAAAAGCCCCTGCGGTGACCACCGCGATTGAGCGCAGTGCTAAGCTGTTGCGCTTCTACACCGGTACTGGAGCCATCCCCTACGGAGACCATAATCCCTGGATTCAGAACCACGAGGACAACGGCAAGTGCGGCATGACTGCAGTGCTGTTTAGTTTGCTTAACGAGCCCGCCAGCGCCGAGT
>Ga0209091_10003470_pt1 | contig 12676 bp, 11 predicted proteins | sample ArcticOcean_MG_C_6_FD_187438 | JGI IMG/M metagenome (GOLD analysis project Ga0209091, IMG submission 187438) | Marine microbial communities from western Arctic Ocean - ArcticOcean_MG_CB8_128 (SPAdes) (version 2) | ecosystem: Environmental > Aquatic > Marine > Oceanic | place: Arctic Ocean...
TTTTGCTTTTGAAGCATTAGCCGAGAATCTCCTCACAAACTCTTGTAACTCAGCAATTTGTGCCTTAGCCTTATCATTTTCTTTTAATTGTTGTGCTTTTACAAGCGTACTAGCCTCCATAAAATCATCATAATTTCCAGGATAGACAGTCAGCTTTCTATAATCCATATCTGCTGTATGAGTACAAACTTGATTTAGAAAATGTCGGTCATGGGAGATGATAATCATTGTTGAATTACGATTATTAAGTATTGTTTCAAGCCATCTAATGGTATTAATATCCAAATTATTAGTTGGCTCATCAAGTAAAAGTATTTCAGGGTCAGCAAACAAGGCCTGAGCCAAAAGAACTCTTAGTTTTAGACCTGGCGGCACTTCACTCATTGGTTTGTTGTGGAGCTCATTCGGTATCCCTACACCACTTAATAATTCACCTGCTCGTGATTCGGCCGTATAACCATCATATTCTGCGTAAACTGTTTCCAATTCTGCAGCTCGAATATAATCTTCGTCAGTTGCATCAGGATTAGCGTATAACTTGTTTTTTTCTTCATTCGCTTCCCACATTGCCTCATGACCCATCATTACTACATTGCTAACAAGTAAACCCTCATACGCAAATTGATCTTGCCTTAACCATGCAATACGCTCTTTATTGTCTAGCTCAATATTTCCACTGGTCGCTTCTAATTCGTCCGCTAAAATCTTCATAAAAGTAGATTTTCCACATCCATTTGCTCCAATTAGGCCATATCGATTTCCATCGCCAAATCTAACTGAGACGTTTTCAAATAATGGTTTTGAGCCAAACTGCATGGTGATGCCATTGGTAATTAGCACTTAATATTCCTTAAACTTTGTTAAATTAAAAATGATGTGGGTTTGTTTGCCCGCAGTAGTATATATTAGTTATGGTTAATATTTCATTTCCAGAGGGTTTAATCCAAACAACCTCGTCATTAATTCGACTACCAATTAATGATTTTGCAAGAGGCGATAGGTAACTTATCTTGTTCTCTTTAATATTTGCTTCATCTTCACCAACAATCTGAAATTGATATTTTTTTTTATCGATGGATAGAACTGAAATTTTTGCAGAAAATAAAATTACTTCTTTATTTTGAATTGAAGGATCCACCAATATTGAAGACTTTATTCTAGATGAAAAGTATCTAATGTCCCTCTCAATGCGCATTTTTTTTTGATTAATATTTGGGGTTTCATTATCACTAAGTAAGTGGCGATCTTTGTCTAAATCATCTAATGTGATTTTTAATTTTTCAAATCCAGCTGGTGTTACATAGTTCGTTTCTAGACTAATAGGGCGCTCAGGTATATCAATACCTGCATGCTCTAAATCATTTTCTTTTACAAAAGCTCTACTCATATTTATTTAATAAAATCAATTATTTAATTATATATATTAAAGTCAATTATAGTATAAATTCATTATGATTATTTAAGATTTTTACCAAGAAACCTTTTATTGTTTGGCGCTTCATCGATAAGGACCACATCGTTAAATAAGGAAGAAAACTTCTCGATACTATCATCGTAAATCGATAAATCAGTTATTACTATACCGTCAGGTTTTAGGGTTTTCCTTACAAATCTTTGATATAAGTCCAGGTCGTATAAATACCCCCAGGATCTAAATGATAAAATAAGATCGTACCGCTTTTGTAAGTGTTGATTAATTGATTTGCTATCAATAATATTAATATTATGAGCATTATTAGTAATCATTAATTTCTTTAGGACTGCTACTGGCTTTATTTGCACATTATGGTCTAATTTTTTTGTATGTTCCGGATTGTTTGTGACGTGCTCTATTTCTTCTAACTTATCTACCTCAACCAAATCAAATAATGCCTCATGATCTAATATTTGATTTAAAAAAAGATCAAATAACCCAATTCCAGCACCAATATCAAGAACTGATTTTATTGTTGGGGAAATATAACTATTAAGAATAGAAATATCAGTCATTATAAAATTATAAAAGTAATTTATTAGTCCAATTCTATTTATTTTCAATGGGGAATTAAGTTGTGATTTAATTTGTAGAGCTTGTGGTCGTTGTAAGTATTTATAATTCCAAACCCAATCACATGCTTCTTCCGTAAAGAAAATTTTGATCTGTTTTGGACCAAAATTAACTGTAAAGAAAGCTTCCTTGGAAGCTACAGCACTACTTATTGAATGTATAAATTCTTTATTCATATTCGTTTATTTATCATAATTAATTCTATCCTAGCAGTTTTTTACGAGCACTTAATAACAACGCCTGAAATTCTTTATAATTATTAGCAATAGGAAATTGAGGATATTCTTTTACGACACTTACCGGAGGGCAGAATAGAATTCCACTATCTGCTTGCTGAAGCATGCCAATATCATTATACGAGTCTCCTGCAGAAATTACTTTAAAATTTAGTCCTTGCAAAGCTTTTACAGATTTTGTTTTTTGATCCTTTTGTCTTAATTGAAAGTCTGTTATTGCTCCATTTTTGGCTATAATCAATTGGTGGCAGAACAGTGTTGGGTATTCAAGCTGCTTCATAAGCGGGCCTGAGAACTCATAAAACGTATCTGAGAGAATGATTACTTGAAATTCTGATTTAAGCCATACCAAAAATTCTTTTGCCCCCTTTAACGGCTCTAGAGTTTTTATTACATCTTGTATGTCATTTATTTTTAAATTATGTGTTTGAAGGATTTGCAGCCGTGCCTTCATTAATTTACTGTAATCTGGAATATCTCTTGTGGTTATTTTAAGTTCATCAATACCTGATTGTTCAGCAAATTTAATCCATATTTCTGGCAACAATACTCCTTCAAGATCCAGACATGCAATCATAATTTCCCTTTTTTAGTATATATATTAATATTTTAGTTTAAATATAATAAATACCTGATTTAAAATAAATTAATCAAATAACATTTTTTTAATAACTTTAAGCCTGTCACTTGATATAGTACGATTTGTAATATATTTTACATGATAATTATTTGGCTTTCCTTCGCTCAATTCAATACCCCAAAGCCCACCAATTTGATTTGGTATTGCTGAATAACGAATATCAAGAATCTGATTTTTATTCTTTGGGTTTACGGCAATATAGCCATTACTGAACCACCTAAATCTATCTATATCTATTGCTTGTTGAGATTTTAGCATTAACCATGGAAATGCAGTTTCAGTATGAATTTTATCAATATTTTTGCCTTTAAATACTTTTGGGCTCCAGCCTAACCTTATTGCATCGATATAAAACTTATCCTGTGTTTCATAGATAGACTTCCATAACAATAAATTTCCGATACTTGGTTTTACATCTATTCTTATTACATCATGACCCCTGTTTTTTGCAATTTCCTTACCAATTTTTACAGCTTCATTTTTTTGGTATACACCTAGTAAAAGATAGCTTACTGCCCAAATTATCGCCATAACTGCAAAAATTTTTTTTTGTTTAAGCCCTGCTAGAACTATTAAAATTAATATGGGGATCGTAAATAATGGATCAATAATTGATATATTATTCCACGCTATTCGCGTTTGAGTGAACGGCCAAAAAAGTAATGTCCCATAGCTTGTGCATGCATCCAGTAATCCATGAGTTGCGTAACCTAATGTCGAATAAATCCATGTACACTTAAAGCTAATATTAGATCTTTTACTTATTAAAAAGAAAAGAAATACTGCGCATACCAATCCTCCAAATGGAATAAATATAAGTGAATGAGTAAATTGACGATGAAATTCTAAAAATAATAATGGGTCATTTTCTGATCTTATTAAAATATCTAAATCTGGAGCTAATCCAGATAAAAATCCTATGATCCCTATTGTTCCAAGGGATCTTTTATTACTTACAGATTGCGGCAGGGCTGCAGCTATTGCCCCTTGTGTTAATGGATCCAATTATTTATTCCCTATCGTTTAATGTTAATAGCTTGCAGCCACCTAAGAGTGCATGGGTAACACGTGTGTAAACTACCTCTGCACTAAATATTTTTTCTATTTCTAGGTTTCTATTACGTTTCAATAGTTAAAAAGTCTTAAATTGACTAGCGATACATGCTTTAAATATTGATTAATTTTACTGCGACTTGTTTTGTGAAGAATGAGATGGCTAAAACTTCATAGGTGCAGTGATTTACTGAACAAAAGTCATTCAATGCTTTAAATTCATCTTGTTCCCAACTTTCATTTACAATAAATTCATCAAAGATAAGAATACTATCTTTATCAATAACTAATTTCGAGAAATTTAATGCGCAAATAGTTGACGAATATAAATCTGCATCAAAATTTATTACTGATGCCATAGGGCGATCCTCAGAAAAGAATATTGGTAACGTATCCTCAAATTTGCCAACAATAAATTCTCCCCCTTCAATATCGGGTACTTTTCCATCACTCGTGTAAAAGCCAGCCTTCTCAAGGGTATCACCAAGGTTCCAATCTTCAGGCAAACCAGAGAACGTATCAAAGCCATAACCTTTTTTAAAGGACTTAATAAGGTATTTAAATGCTGCCCCTCTCCACACGCCGAACTCATAATAAGGTCTTGAAGTTATACTTTTTTTAACAATAGAATCAAAAAAAGACCACTTATTAAAGTGCAATTCAGGTAGGTGGGGCAGGCTAAATGCCCACGAGAATGAGCGAGTCAAGGGGTGATCATTAAACTTAGATTTCATCAAACCATCAAAGGCAGCTTTATCTCCTTGATAGAATCTTAAGGCAGCCTTAGTTAATTTTGCAGCTACATGGCTTGCATCTGCCGTCAGGCATTTATCAAGAAAATGTTCAGCCTCGGTAACAGTCTTTACCGTTCCAGTTAGGTTCCAGAAAGCTTCAGAAAAGTCAGGTTTTAATGTTGTAGCTTGAGTAAAATTAATTGCAGCCTCTTCTAATCTGCCAAGATCTTGCAGCGTAATACCCAAGTTATTGTGGGCTATGGCAAAGTCAGGTTTGACTGCTATCGATTGTTTAAAGCATTTTTCAGCCTCTTCTAATCTACCAAGTTCTTGTAACGTGTTACCTAAGTTGTTGTGGGCTTCACCATCTTCAGGAGCTAATTGCACGGCTCTTTGGTTGGCATTTACAGCCTCAGATAGCCTGTTTGATTGCATTCCTAATACTGCTCCAAGAATTTTCCAGCTAAATTGATGGGTAGGAAATTCTTTAGTAATTGATTCAGCTAACTTCTCAGATTCGTCATACCTTTGGTTTTGGAAGTGCTCTAAAAGTATGTTGAGTTGTTTCTGGGATGGACTATTACTTATTTGCTTAAGTTGCTCTTCTAAGGCTTCAATTTTTTCTCCAACTATTTTCATCTTCCTAGCTTCAGCAAGAACTGTCTTCGCTGTTTTAAGTTGGTTTTCTTTAATAAGGCCATCAATGTAGCTCAACCAAAATTGTTCTATATTTGGATTAGCATCGAGGGCATTTTTAAATAATGGCAAAGCTGCCCCAGCGTTATTAACAGAGACTGCTATTACTCCTAAATTATGGTTGGCATCTGGATGCGCTGGCTGCGCGTTTAATATCGTGCGGTAAATTCTTTCAGCTTCTTCAATTTTACCTTCTTTGTGAGCAGCTAAACCCTGCTGAAGAGCCTGCTCAATAGTTAATTCCATCGAAAACTCATAACGTACCTTTTCTTAAAAGTTGTAGTCGGATTATTCAATTGTTTTTTTACATCTGGTTAAATAGCTTAAATAGTGTATCGATTTACATAGGATTTGTATAGCAGGACATTAGCCATTCTAAATTGAATTATAGTAAAAAAATTTGAGTTTATTTGCCTTTCTCGAGTGTGTATACAAGTGCGCTAATAGGAATTTCCTTATGGTATTCATGAATACCTTGCTGCCGATATATTATTTTAAAATTCAGACGATTAGCTAATGTTGTTACATAATCCTCACTGTGTGCATAAAAAAGAGAAGAATTTAACTCTATATCTTTTTGTGTCCCTTCGAAAATTGAAAATATAAATTTCCCGTTTACCTTTAATCTGTCCCATACTAAAGAAAATATATCTTCAAGATCAGAAAAATGAACCATTACGGCTGCTGCTACGACCACATCATAGCAAATTGTTATTTCCCCTAAAAACTTTACCAGATCTTTTTTATGTAATGAATCGTATAGCTCATTCTTCTTAGCTACTTGCAGCATGTCTGGGGATAGATCTACCCCAACTAAAGTTCTCGCATAAGGGCGTAGAAATTCTGCTAGATTGCCAGCCCCACATCCCAAGTCTAAAAAATCAACTTTCTCATGTTGATTGTGCGTTTTCTTGAGTGCATTTTTGATTAATAGATGGCCATAATATTTATTAAACATCCCTAATTCGTATTGTTTAGATTTTTTCTTATAATAGTCTTGCATATAGTTCAGTGGTGTTTTATCTGGCATATCTTTGTATCCTAATCTTGCCAGTTCTAGGCTTACACCCATACTGTCTTCAGGATGTATTTTTAGAGATTTTTTAAAGTATTTCACAGCTTCGCTAATTTTTCCAAGTTCTTTTAAATTTCGCCCCATATTTATATAGAGAGCACCTAAATTATAGTAGGCTTCTGCATAATTTGGTTTCAGCTCAATTGCTTTAATGTAGCTCGCTTCCGCTTGTTCTAATTTATCCAGTTCTTTTAGCGTGTTACCCAAGTTACTATAGGCCATGGCAAAATTTGGTTTCAGCTCAATTGCTTTACTGTAGCTCGCTTCCGCTTGTTCTAATTTATCCAGTTCTTTTAGCGTGTTACCCAAGTTATTATGGGCTTCAGCATAATCAGGTTTCAACACTATTGCTTGCGTGTAGCTTGCTTCAGCCTCGTCTAATCTGCCAAGTTCTTTAAGCGTGGTACCTAAGTTACTATGGGCTTCAGCATAATCAGGATTCAATGCTATCGCTTGCGTATAGCTTGCTTCAGCCTCGTCTAATCTGCCAAGTTCTTTAAGCGTGTTACCTAAGCTATTATGGGCTTCAGCATAATCAGGATTCAATGCTATCGCTTGCGTATAGCTTGCTTCAGCCTCGTCTAACCTGCCAAGTTCTTTAAGCGTGTTACCTAAGCTATTATGGGCTATGGAAAAGTTAGGATTCAATGCTATCGCTTGCGTATAGCTTGCTTCAGCCTCGTCTAACCTGCCAAGTTCTTTAAGCGTGTTACCTAAGTTGCTATGGGCTTCGACGTCTTGAGGATTAATTCCAACTGCTTTTTGGCTGGCAAATAATGACTCACTTACTCTACCAGTTTTTTTGAGTACAGCACCAAGCACTTTCCAGCTAAATTGATCGTATGGAAATTGTTCAGTTAAGGATATTGCTAACTTCTCAGCATCATCATAACGCCCCCTTTGATAGCATTCTAGAAGAATATCGTATTGTGACTGAGACGGTAATTGTTCCTTGTCTGATGCCATATTATTTCCTTTGCTGTTTACTTTCAGATTTGTTTTTTTGTAAGTAAGTCTCGCAACTTAGTGTCCCGGAGCTTCCGGCACTAAGTCGAACGAGACAATGATTCGATCAGTATATTTAAATAATAGCTTTTACTCCCACTCAATAGTAGCGGGAGGCTTACCGGAAATATCATAAACAACGCGATTTATTCCTTTAACTTCATTAATAATACGATTCGAGACCTTCCCTAATAAATCATAGGGTAGCTCTGCCCAATTTGCCGTCATAAAATCACTTGTGGTAACTGCTCTTAATGAAACTACATACTCATAAGTTCGACCATCCCCCATAACTCCAACTGATTTAACTGGAAGAAATACAGTAAAAGCTTGTGAGGTTTTATCATACCAACCACTTTCCTTTAATTCTTCAATAAATATAGCGTCTGCTTGGCGAAGTAAGTTAGCAAATTCTTCTTTAACCTCTCCTAGAATTCTCACCCCAAGACCTGGGCCAGGAAAAGGATGTCTGTAGACCATATCCTTTTTTAATCCTAAAGCAATGCCTAACTCTCTAACTTCATCTTTAAATAACTCTCTTAATGGCTCTAGTAGTTTTAAGTTTAGTGTATCCGGAAGCCCACCAACATTATGATGGCTCTTTATGTTGTGAGCTTTTTTAGTTTTACCACCAGCTGACTCAATAACATCTGGGTAAATAGTACCCTGGGCTAACCATTTTGCATTTGGAATATTTTTTGCTTCTTCTTGAAATACCTCAATAAAATCTCTACCTATAATTTTTCGTTTTTTCTCAGGATCACTAATCCCTATGAGGCTATTCATAAATTTTTTAGTAGCATTAATATGTACGACCTTTACACCTAGGTTTTTATTATAAGTTTTCATAACTATTTCTGCTTCATTCAGCCTTAATAGTCCATTGTCTACAAAAATACAGGTTAATTGGTTGCCTATAGCTTTATGAATAAGCATTGCAGCTACAGATGAATCGACACCTCCTGATAACCCTAAAATCACATCATCCTTTCCAACTATTTTTTTAATATTTGCCACTGCGATTTTAACGTAATCGGGCATATTCCAACTCGCTTCACTTTTACAAATTTCAATTACAAATCTTTTTATTATTTTTGAGCCTTGGGGGGTATGGGTAACTTCAGGGTGAAATTGAAATCCGTAAATATTTTTCGATTCATTTGCAATTCCAGCTATAGGTGTAGATTGATTGCTTGCAATAATTTTAAATCCTTCAGGAAGATCTGTAACTTTATCTCCATGGCTCATCCAAACATCAATCAACCCATGACCATCTTTGTTAGTGTTATCTTGTATTTTATTGAGTAATTTTGAATGTCCGTGCGCACGAATCTCAGCATAACCAAACTCACGTTCAGAACTAGTTTGGACTTTACCCCCTAATTGATTGACGATGGTTTGCATTCCATAACAAATACCTAAAATAGGAATGCTAAGGTTAAATATTTCTTGAGGGGCTGAGGGCGTTTCTTCTTCATATACTGAACTTGGACCACCAGAAAGAATAATACCATTTGCTTCGAAGTCTTCGATTTTTTTGAAATTGATATCAAAAGGAAAAATTTCACAATAAACGTTCAACTCTCTTATACGCCTTGCAATTAATTGTGTATATTGTGAGCCAAAATCAAGTATTAAAATTTTATCCATACAGTTCAGTCTGAACGGTGTTATTCAAATTTTGCATTATTCAACTCTGTAGTTAGGCGCTTCTTTGGTAATTTGAACATCATGAACATGCGATTCCTTTATTCCAGCATTAGTAATATGAACAAAAGCTGCTTTTTTATGCATTTCTTTAATTGAGCTAACGCCAACATATCCCATTGAGGCTTTTAGTCCGCCCATTAATTGATGAATAACGTTGATAACCGAACCTTTGTATGGAACACGACCCTCTATTCCTTCCGGTACTAATTTTTCAGAATTATTCTCTGAGTCCTGAAAATAACGATCTTTAGATCCTAATTGCATTGCTCCGATTGATCCCATGCCTCTATATGATTTATAAGATCTACCTTGATATAACTCAACCTCACCAGGTGCTTCCTCAGTTCCAGCAAAGATACTTCCTAACATAACAGAATGAGCTCCAGCAGCAATTGCTTTTGCAATATCGCCAGAATATCTAATGCCACCATCAGCAATAAAAGGTATTCCTTTTTTTCTTAGCGCTTCAGCAACATCGTTGATAGCTGTAATTTGTGGAACACCAACACCAGCAACAATTCTGGTAGTGCATATAGAGCCAGGACCAATTCCTACCTTTACTCCGTCGGCCCCATGATCTATTAATGATTGTGCGGCATCAGCTGTTGCTATGTTTCCACCAATAACTTCAGTTTTTGGAAAATTCTTTTTAATCCATTTAACTCTATCCAACACTCCTTGAGAGTGACCATGAGCCGTATCGACAACAATAACATCAACTCCAGCCTCAACAAGAAGCTCGACTCTTTCAGTAGTGTCTGCTCCAACTCCAACCGCTGCACCCACTCTTAATCTTTCATGCTCATCTTTACATGCATTTGGATGGTCTGTTGATTTTTGAATATCTTTGACTGTAATTAGACCTTTTAGTCGATCTTGTTTATCTATCACGAGGAGTCGTTCAAGCCTGTGCTGGTGCAATAAACCCATAATTTCTTTTTTAGTAGCCCCTTCGCTGACCGTAATCAGTCTTTCTCTTGGCGTCATTACATTTTTAACTGGTTGTTTTAGGTTTGTTTCGAAACGTAGGTCTCTATTGGTAACAATGCCAACAACTTTCATATCTTCAACTACAGGAAGACCAGAAAATTTATGTTTACGAGTGATGTTCATAACCTCGTCAACGGACATATTTGGTCCAATAGTTATTGGATCATTAACGACACCAGATTCAAACCTTTTCACTTTAGCGACATGGCTTGCTTGTATAGCAGGTGAAAGATTCTTATGAATTATCCCTAACCCACCTTCTTCAGCTAAAGCGATAGCTAAATTTGATTCTGTTACCGTATCCATTGCTGCCGAAACTAGAGGTATATTTAAACTAATTTTTTTAGTTAGTTGAGTTTTTAATGAAACATCTTTTGGGAGTACATTTGAATGAGCTGGCACTAAAAGAACATCATCAAATGTCAGTGCTTGTTTTGATAGCCGCATATATTTTCCTTATTGCGCAAAAAGAAATTATACAGAAAAGTTAGTCTGAAATCGAGTTAAAAAGAAAAATTAGTTACCTTTCTTCATATCCTTACCTTCAGCAGCTCTCTTTCTTCTTATTTCTTTTGGATCGGCAATGAGGGGGCGGTAAATTTCAATTCGATCACGATCCCTTAGGGCCTTATCGAGCGTTGTAAGTTTTCCAAAAATACCAACTTGGTTTGAGTCCAAATTAATTTCTTCAAATTTTTTAAGTACTCCTGAAAGCTCAATTGCTTCTTTAACAGAAATACCCTTAGAAACCAAAACGGGAATAATGATTTGCTTTTTAGGTAAAGCATAAGAAACTTCAATCATTATTTTGTCAGGCATCTAAATCCTTATTTGCTTTAGCAACAAAATTATCTATAAATGTATTTGCAATCATATTAAAAACTGGTGATATGAGTTTATCTAAAATATAGTTACTAAATTCGTATTGCAGTTCTAATTCTATTTTACAAGTATCTTTTTCAATTTCAATAAAATTCCACTCTCCTTTTAATACCTTAAATGGACCTTTAATTAGATTAACATTCATCTTCGAAGGAAATATTTTAACATTCCTAGTTGTAAATGATTGCTTAACGTTATGATAATTAATTAGGATTCTAGCTTCGGTTATTTTTTCTGTACGCAATATAACTTCCGCTTCTCCGCACCATGGAAGAAAATTTGGATAATCTTCAACTCGATCGACAAGATTGAACATTTTTTCTCTACTGTGGAAAACAAGTGCATGTTTTTTGATAGTAATCATGGAATGATAAGATTGTAAGGTAGCGTACAATTATAACTTTTAAATGACGAAAAACTAAATGAGTATTGTCCAAAATAAACGAGCTTTTCATGATTACTTTATCGAAGATAAGTATGAGGCAGGGATTGTGCTTGAAGGATGGGAGGTTAAAGCCATAAGAGATGGACGTGCCAATATCAAAGAGGCCTATGTAATCATTCAAAAAGGTGAGATCTATCTTTTAGGTTGCCATATTTCTCCACTGGGAAGTGCTTCTACCCATATTAATCCAGATAATATTCGAACTAGAAAGCTACTTTTGAATACTGATGAGATTGTAAAGTTGATTGGTAAAGTTGAAAGATCAGGTTTTACTTTAGTGCCCCTAGATATGCATTATAAGGGTAGCTATATTAAATGTGAGATTGGCCTAGCTAAAGGTAAAAAACAATATGATAAGAGGGCTACAGAAAAAGAAAAAGACTGGAATAGAGAAAAAAATCGAATAATGAGGTCTGCAAATAAAGGAAAGTAGTATAATAATATATTACTTTGGGGCTGACCAGGTTTCGACGTGGGTTACAAAGTGGATCAGTGCATACCGAGGCTTCTAGGTACCTCGTTAATAAACTAGAAAAACTAGTAATCGCAAATGACGATAACTACGCTTTAGCTGCTTAATTCCAGCTAAACGCTGTCCTGATGTGTCACTCGCTCAGGGTCCAGCGTCATAAAGAGAGACTCGAAAATTATTGGGCCACTTAATAATTTTTTAAACTTAAGGTAGCTCGCTTTTACATTTGCTTGCTTGTTGGTGAAGTGAAAGTTAAACATAAACAACATAGCTAAGTATGTAGAACTGCCTGCAGAGGATTTGCGGACGGGGGTTCGATTCCCCCCAGCTCCACCAATTTTTATAATTAAACCCTTGATTCTTAAGGGTTTTTTTACATCTACTCTCTGAAAATATTAAATCGTATGCCACTTCGTATGCCACTTAACATTTAAACTGCATTGTATTCTAGTGATTTTAAATAATGAACTTTAGAAGTTTACTTCTCTCATAATATTACTTTTGGTATTTAACAATATGTTAAATATTTTTTGTGAAACACTTAACCTCACTAACGGCACTCCAACTTAAAGGATTCAAATATGAAAAGAACTATTATCGTTTTTGCACTATCTCTATGTTTTGCAACCTCTGTTTTTGCTAAAGATATTATTGATACAGCAGTTGCTAATGGCAATTTTAAAACACTAGC
>Ga0209091_10003473_pt1 | contig 12674 bp, 14 predicted proteins | sample ArcticOcean_MG_C_6_FD_187438 | JGI IMG/M metagenome (GOLD analysis project Ga0209091, IMG submission 187438) | Marine microbial communities from western Arctic Ocean - ArcticOcean_MG_CB8_128 (SPAdes) (version 2) | ecosystem: Environmental > Aquatic > Marine > Oceanic | place: Arctic Ocean...
CATGGTACATGGACGTGGACGTGGGCGTGGGGCGTGGACGTGGGGCGTGGGGCGTGGACGTGGGCGTGGACGTGGGCGTGGGGCAAAATAAGTCAGTGTCGGAAGTGTCGGAAGTGTCGGAAGTGTCGGAAAAAAATAGGGGTCTCTTTTGTATTTTTACCTGTAGACAAATCAGTGGACGTGGACGTGGACGTGGGCGTGGACGTGGGCGCAGGCGTGGGCGTGGACGTGGGTACATGGACGTGGGTACATGGACGTGGACGTGGACGTGGGGCAAAATAAGTCAGTGTCGGAAGTGTCGGAAGTGTCGGAAAAAAATAGGGGTCTCTTTTGTATTTTACCTGTAGACAAAGCATTGGGCGTGGACGTGGGCGCAGGCGTGGACGCAGGCGTGGACGTGGGCGTGGGTGCATGCGTAGACGTGGGCATGGACACCCATTTATTAGACAACCCATTGTAAAAACATTGTGTTAAATTGTTGTACCGTCTTAATCGAGATTTAACCGCTGTTTCGCCCAACGCAGTCAATGAAGACGCGGAGACAGCACAGAAACGATCGCTGGGTTCCCACGTATCATGGAGGACGTGCGATGCTTCATCAACTTGCGTAACGTACCCTGACAACACCCACTGAGGAACTTTGCACACCCATAACTTATTGGTCGAGGGGGATTGTCCAAGAACATTGCCGTACCACACAATTGATCCAGTTTCCCCACGTGTCTTGAAAGCTGCAATTTGAGCAGTTTGACCTGGTTGAAGCTGTACCATACGATTTCCAAACACAAACGATGCGTCGTAGACAACGTTGGAGGACTGGTCACACTTCGTAAGGTGTACAAATTCTTCTTCAACAGTCATGATTGAGTTGGTGGATTCCTGGTTCCTCAACCGAATCACATTTACATATCACCATTTTATGAGATTTTAGTAGCAAAATACAGGGTAAAATCTTTTAAATGTGGGAAAAGTGGTGAAGGTTACTTACTTTAAAATTCAAGATTCAAGATTCGTGTTCAGGTCAAAAGGTTTGGACGAAACGAAACTGATCCCAATGTCCACACCAACGTCCACACCAACGTCCACGCCCACGCCAACGCCCACGCCAACGCCCACGCCTCAAACCTTTGATATTTGCATGCGTTTTGAACACCTTCCATTTACATTGGTACGATCGAAGGCAACACCTGCAACTAAACCTGGGTTAGTTGTGCAATCCTCCACTTGTGATTTGGACACAGGCATGGCATTGAAGTATGTTGACGCAACGTGTGCGGATACCATGGACGCTGATGTTGTTATGGACCGTCTACGGAGCCCTGCTTGTACACGCCTTACATTTAACTCACAAGGGTTATTGTTTGCGTCGTTAATGAATGAGAACACAATTGTTAAAATACCGGTTGTAGTTGCAACGGCAAATACATTCAACAGTAATATTTGGGTAAGTGCTTTAGCTGGGAACAACTTGTTACAACAAATATTACCTGTATTGACAGAACGTGGACACAACGTTGATCGTTTTAAATCAATCAATGGTGTTGACATCAATTTATTTAACAAAGTACAGGACCTTGGTAAAATTGTTGATGGGATGTTTAGTTATGTGGACAAAGTTTACTTTATGAACACAATTACAATTTCAGACGTATCTCCCACCAAACGGCTTCGTCATCCAACAGAGTACGTATGGTGTCAAGGGGGGATTAATTCAAAAGCTGTTCTGTTCCATGTTGAAGAGTAAAGGTGAAGAGTAAAGGTGAAGCATACAAAAGATTGGGAGAAATTGGGAGACCCGATCACAAAATATTTTTTTTTTATATTGTACTTCGCTTATACGTTTATACGTGTACAGGACCTCTACTCTGTACAGGACCCCTACTCTGTTGTACGATACGGCTCTTTGGGCAAAATCATCCAATGGTGTATCCATTGATCACGATTTGACATTGGACCCATTCCATTGGTATTGCTTACATCAAAAATGATATACCCGTTTAATAATGTTTTGTATACATTTGTTTTGTGAGCTTGTGCGTTTGTGACAACGTCATGTTTAACCAACACGTGGGCGTGCGTCTCATCCTCGTAGTCGTAGTCAATGAAACTTTTAATATGATTGGCAGCAATATAGTGCACGTTCAAGTGGTAAACGTAATCAAGTTTGCCGTTCGGGGGATCCGAGGGATCCGGGGGATCCAAGGGATCCAAGTTGTTTTTTCCTGGGGCGTGGACGTTGGCGTGGACGTTGGCGTGGACGTTGGTGTGGGCGTTGGCATGGACGTTGGTGTGGGCGTTGGCATGGGCGTGAACGTTGGCTTGGGGCTGGGCGTTGACGTGGGTGTGGGTGTGGACACCATGGGGTGGGGGATTGCCGACTTGGGTGTACGATTGACTTTGACCACGCATCGTGTGCGCTGCATCGTGCGTGGCTTGGGTGTGCATGCCTAGGGTGTTCGTGCCTTGGGTGTTCGTGCCTGGGGTGTGGGTGGCTTGGGGGGGTTGGGTATGCGCTTGGTGGTGTTGGGTGTGGGTTTTGTGGTCCATGTTTGGAAATGAAAGAAAAAATAAAGTGAGTGGTATTTCAAGTAAAATTTCAAGTAAAATTCCAAAAAAAAAATATTGGCAACTTTTCCAAACAAGTGTATGTCCAATACAAAATCTTTTTTTGTTCAAAATATGTACAAAATTTAATAAAATAATTTTGTCAGTATATAAACAGTTATTTTTTTGTTTATAAATGGAGTTCGAGACTATTGAAAATTTAATTCAAATCAGTATACAGATGTCTGAGACTTGTTCAACAGAACAAGATTTTGAAAATCTAGCTCAGCTAGGGAATCAATGTGTGGATGGGTTGACAGAAATCATTCAAAATCAAACTCACACTGTTCACACTGTTCAAATAATGATGAAAATTGTTATCATTGTGTTCAAATTGAGAGAATTACAATTTCGAAATTTTTTTTTTGAAGATGCAGTGACTGAATTCCAGTCAAACAGAATTGATGTCCCTGCCATGGAGCTCATGGAGGCTAAAATATTAAAAATACAAGATATATTTAGAACAGCATCGTCCTTATTAGAGGAGAGTGATTTACAAATCCCTGATCTGTTTGATGAGCTAACCTCAAATCTGATCCTGCAACGTACAAGATTTTCACAGCTGAACCATAGATATAGAAATATAATGTCAAGTGAAACAAAAGCACCCGACACAAGATTGAGGTTCTGATCAAAAACGAAATTGTGAGCTTTCCACTTCGTTGATTGCCTCGCTTCCAATTGAAAAGACACCATTTGAAAAGTCTCGACTAATATTATCGGTAGAAACTAATTCCTTTGTCATGGGGCTGACCACTTTAATTACAGATGCCTGTACAGATGATAAACCGTACGCTACCAAACCTTGATTATTGTGGCATACTTTTGTACGGAGACCAACCAATGTAATCGATCCACCATTGATGACAGAAACACCAGTCCCAGAACGACATTCCTGCACGAGCACATTGTTACATTTTACAATTCCACCCATGCAAACCACACCATTAAGTTCACAGTTTTGCACCACGACGTCGTCCATTGTAAAAGATCTTCCCACCACTCCACAATACCTCGCGTGGCTTATGATCAGGTGCTGCAGGTGCCCTGTCCCTGGATGGAACATAATCCCACCCACGACCACAATCTCACTTTTGTCCACCCTTGGATCACCCTCAATGTTCATGGCGGAAGGAATTACCAACTCACCACGGTTGATCACATGATGAATCCCTTCCCCCACCACGATGGTAGTATATGCTCTGTTTGTGTGCACCCAATCCACCGCCTGCTGCAATGTTGGACAATCTTCAGGCACACGTACTTTGAGATTTTGGATGCGTCCTCCACCGCGACTCTGGTTGATTATTTTATTTACTATGGACATTTTCCAATACAAAAACATTGTAATTTATAGGTACAATTAAGTTTTAGTGTATATTCGTTTGCACATGTCGTCGCATGCAATGGGTTGCCATTGCTTTGAAAAGTCCCTGTACAACCAAGGTATCTCCACATGTACGTTTTCAATCTGTTCCTCGGCGTTATCCCAATCCTGTGCATCCGATTTGGTGGCAAACGTGACTTCGAAGTACTTAGTAGCGGTGGGCAGGTCCGCTTTGGCAACTCTGAAATATCCTCGGTACATGTAGATGGTCTTGTAGTCCGTGTGTGTTTTCTCAGTGGCGTACGCGTAGGCTTCGTGTTTAAACCTTGCCATGTGGTTGCCCTGCAGTTGGTTGTAAATGGTACTGTACTTTTCTGTGGCTTTGTCTCTGCCCTGTATGCTCGGAGTAGAACCCATTTTGTGAAAAACACAGTGGTATAAATAAGACAACAAAACATTTGTACTGAATACCAAATGTTATACCAGGACGAAATACTTGTGAAAACAAAAGTTAACGCTTTATTAAATCAAATGAAACGAAAATATGATCAGGCAAGGGGCAGCAGTAATAAACGTCGTGGTGATGGCTGTGAACGTGGTGGCAAAAGACAAAAAGAAAGTAAAGACTTAATGCTTGCACATTGCAATTTACTTATGCATGGTAAACAGTTTGTAGCTCCACACAGGTTATAATTTATACGATTACAAAGCACAAAAAAAAAACATGTATATATACAGTGGAACAAACATTTTAATCATGGCAACAAAACAAGAACTCAGACAAGAACCAATGACAATCATACACGAATACGAAGATTACAAACGTGAATATACTATCAATACCAATGATAAAAGGAAAGCATTGCGTTATTTCGTCCAGGAACTTTATACAGAACTACGTAAAGAAGAACTACGCATACCCAATCGTTTACTTTATTTAAAAGCTGCATGGGATATGAGGAATGGAGATAACCCAGACGAGTTTAATATTATTGCAAACAGAATCAAACCGGGAAGAAACCTACCATTGTATGATTTTCTTTATACACCCCTACATACTGATGGAAGAACACATTACATCGAAGTAGAAGACATTGACGAAGATGACAACCGTATGAAAATATTTGTGGGCAACTTTGTATTTAGAGTTGAACCAAACACAGCCAGCTTAGTTGAACTGTTTCAAAATGTATATAATCTATACGTTATTTCTGTCAATGGTAGTTTTCCATATGGTGCGTTTGTTCTAAGGGAATACAATATGTATTTGGTGCAGCAAGTGTTCAGCAATTTCTTGTTACAAATTGATCCAGAAAGCGATCCATTCAAATTTATTCTGAAGAAAATTGATAAAGAACCCGAGATGGATTTTTTAGATTTCGTGACAATTACAAGGACGATGACGAAGACGAAGACGAAACTACGTATGTGATGTGTGGGTACTAATACTTGGAACGAGTGTGAAAATGCGTTTCAGTTTGCTACACTACACCACTTTCGTGCCAATCCTCTCGTGCATGCTGGTGGACCACTGGGGGTTGAAACTGTGCTGGGTATTCTACTTGTTTTTCACCTACTTGGTGTTGGAACGCAGAGAGTGGAACAATCGACCGTTGGGGACGTGGGTGGCGCTGCATCGCGCGGCGGAGACCTGCATGGTACTGTCGTTGGCACTGTCACGCCTGTCGCCCTGGTTGGCACCTCTGGCGTGGTTGACGCTGAAGCGTCCAGAACGTCCACCATTGCTGTACAGCGTCCTGTGCTTTGCGTTGTTCGACTACGACGTGGTACAGATCGCGTTGATCATGGGGATGGTGTTGAGCGAGTACAGCCAGCCGCCCAAGAACTGGCACGGTGCCGTACACCATCGCATTTTAACGACCTGTATACAAGTGTTGTCGTTGGTGTTTGCGTACCGCAGTCTGCCTCACCGCCTGGTACTGCTGGTGTTCATGCTGGTACTGAAGTGCGTGTCGTTTGCAGTGCCACCGGACGACTGTTCCAAAGCACGCTTCTGGAACGGCAACCTGCCCGCCATGCTGAAGTTGGATATGAAGGATCACCGACTATAAAAAGGACCAGTGGTATCTCAAAATGAATATCTTTAGAGACACAGCATCTCCATCTCCAAATCATCGTATGAACCGTCTTATTCAACAGTTATCAAGAATTACGATTCGGAAAAATGATATCTTGTCCAAATGTACAGACGCCTCAAAGAACAACGCAACCATTGCAAAATTAAAAAAACTATTGATTGTCGAAACATACATCGGTATGACACAATCAGAATTTCACACAGATCAACAAAAATATGTCAGCACGTTTGGTCAGGAACAGAACCAGAGTGAGGTATTCTTGTACAAGGTGTTTGAGAAAGCGTTTGGTAAGAACCGCGGGTTATGCCTGCAAATATTGTCGTCAAACTGGGCACTTCCAACCAAGGACGGGTTTCTTACACCCTTTTTCGACTTGCACGTGGCGTACATACGTGCAGTAGACCGCAGGAACATTGAACTTGTTGTTTTCCTTACCGACCACACTGCACGGGTGTCGGGGCAATTTGGAGACAACATTGACGCCGTTTGGGAGGAATTCGACATTGGAGACAAAATTAATGCCGTTTGGGAGGAATTCGAAAGCAGTAATTGTGAACAAATCGGCGACAGGTATTACAGTGTCACACACAACTACGATTTGGAGTCCAGTGTGATGTTTTTGTACGTGTTGTACAAGTTTGACGTGGTACTGCATGCGCGTTACAATTACGATCCCGATGACACAGTCAATGTCGTACGTTTTGATACAAGAATGAACGAGGAGCGTTACAAATTGAACGTGGCGATGGATTTAATGGAGAGGCACTATGACCCGTCTCCAGTGGTTCGTCGGTTGATAAAAATGTTGTACAGGACGATCAGTACGACTTTTCTGTCTCTTTTAGAGTCTCGTTTAGAGTCGACCGTTGCACACTACAGATTTAAAGGGTTGGGTCCCGGATTTCGAAAGCCTCGGTTACACCATGACCCACTCAATAGATTAATCAATCGCAACGTAAAGAGACGGCAGGAACTGCACAAGGCGTTAAAAAAGGTCTACAAAAAGTCATTAAAAAATAAACTTAGACTATAAATATGTACTTATTTTTGTATTAAAAATGACAAACATAAATCCATGGGAATATGTTAGTTCGTACGATTTTATTTTTGGGACACACTATTCCAATGATGCAAATGTTCAAAGTTATAATAAACTGTTTGAATCGGTTCCAATACACATAAACATATCACCTCATAACGGATTAATAACTAACACAACAAACCCTTGGCAAATAATCAGTCTTTTTGATAATATTATTGAGGTCGATGACAAATCCAATGCCTATATTACTTTGTTGGACACCGATACCAACCCAACCAATCCATGGAAATTGCTGTACAGTTCTGACGATACAGAAGAGTACGAGAAGGGCAATGCTTACCAGTTGTTGTTCACACCAAACACAACGTTACCAAATCCAAACAATTGGGAACAAAAGGAGGACTTTAGTATTGTCGATCACCCGTGGGATAACCCATGGCAAATAATATTAACCGGATATGAAATTCCAGCGACAGACCATAATGACGTAGCAAACAAACGAGATGCTTATGATTTACTTCATGCGCTTTATGAGAATGACTCTGATTACAACTATGACAGTGAAGAAAATGAAGATAACTTTCCCGTACTAAACCAATTCTTTGGTTCCGTGGATCCACTGGATGACAGTGAAGGCGGAAATGAAGAAAATGAAGATGACTTTCCCGTACTAAACCAATTCTTTGGTTCCGTGGATCCACTGGATCCACTGGATCCACTGGATCCACCGCAGTGCCCTCCGGCGCTGCGGTTTTAGTCCGGGGCGTACGTCGGTGACACCGGCGCGTAGTCCGGGCTCATCGGGGCGTACGTCGGGGCGTACGTCGGGGCGTTCGGCAACCAGTCCGGTTTTTCTTGCGCCACCCAGTCGGCGTTCCAGTCGTCAAACAGAGGCTCTTCTTTCTGTTCTTTCTGTTCGACCACGTGGACGGCGTTGGTCCCGATGTGGGCGGTCTTACCGGTCAGTATGCACGCGGAGACACTGGTGACGGGGTCCTGCCTTTCGTGAATGGCGGCTTGTATAAACACACCAACGACCTCTTCAAAGGTGGCTCGCTTGACGATGTCCGACTCCACCTTTTTAAGACCGTGCCGGGTCATGGGCGTCAGAGTGCCGGTTTGCGTCATCCAGTCCACCAGCAGCAACAAGTGCCGGACGTTGAGGTCGATCCCGTAGTGAGATAATATTTTCTTGATTTCTTTGAGTATTGTAACCCTCGCCGCCTCTATCCCAAACGTCCTGTACATGACGTGGATGTCGTTGCTGTAGACCGTCCGTGCCAAGTCCTCCGGCAACGTGTCCAACAACTTTGACACCCCCAGCGTCGTCTCCACCACTCCGGTACACTTGCACCACTCCGCACCCTCCACCCCGATGGACGAAGGAATGTCCTCCACGTCGCGCCCGGACAGGTAGACGTGGTAGAGCCCGGGCACGTACGCCACTTCAAACCCTCGTGCCCGAAGCGCGTCCACGATGGGGACAGGGTCGCCCTCCGCCTCGATGCGCACCGTGCCCCCCTTGTACTCCCCCGGGTCCGGAAACTCCCAAAAGTCGCTCAGGTCGTCGTCCATGCGGACGTGTTCCGGGTGCAGGGGAACGTAGCGCAGTGCACGGACCATGCCCTTGGCTCGATGGTCTTCCTTGAATGTGTTCAGCGGCGTCTTAATTTTCTTAGAGAGGTTGAGCACTTCCTCCAACCGGGGCAAACCCAGCGTGACGTTCTTGGAACTGACCCCGGCAAAGTGAAACGTGTCCCGCACCGCTATCCCGTTGAGCAGCACCATGTTTTTGGTCTTGTCCACGGTGAGGTCGTAGACGTATTTGTGAGACGACGTGTGCTCCTCTATCTTGACGATCTTGTCCGCTCGGGTGTGTGCCACAATGTCCCCGGTAATGACAATGCCGTCGGACGTCAGGACAGAGTGCCTGCCCAGCTTGCCCAACATCAGACCCAACAAGTCGCGGTGCACCCGACCGCACTTGATTTTGCCGGCGTGCCCCCGCAGCGCCACGTACGTGGACACAAAATCCTCCGCAAACTTGTTGGAACAACCAATGAGGCAGTGCGGCACCTGCCCAAAGTGCAGAAAAGCCAGCACGATGGGTCGGTCCAGGATAACCATGTCGTCGTTGTACAAAATGTGCGTGTACCAGTGCGCGATGCCAGAATGCGCCTTTCGCAGCACCAACCCCGTTTCGGACACACTGCCGCACGCCATGAAGTTGGCGACCATTTTACCGCAGTACAGGTCTCGCTTGTAGAGAGTGGGTATCCTCGCAATGAGAGGGACGTCCATGCCCACCTCGAGCTCGTCCCCGGAGGTAGGGACCCACTTGTGGTCCCGCAGCGTGAGAAACGATTTGGAGACGGTGCACGTCATCGTCCTGCCCGACCGCGTAGTGACCTTGAGCATCGGACCCGGAGGGTGCCGGGTAACCGCAATAAGACGGTTCCACGAGACCCCGCCGTCCTCGTCGATGGTCAGTGCTTTGCCGGTGGTCTCGATGTACTGCGTTTCGGGACCGTTCGGGTCGCAGAGGGTATCGATGAACTCTCCGGCACAGGTATCCACCCCTTGAATGATCAACCACTCGTTGTAGTCCACCGAGTTGAGCGTGCACTGGGTAGCTCGTTCACCGATGCTCTGGGCAGCGACCGCACCCACACACTCCCCGGGGGTGACCCTTGCCTTCTCCAATCGCAACAACGCCTCCGGCATGAGTTCCGGCGGGGCGCGGGCAAGCCAGGACCCCACCAGGTCGGGACCGGGCTCTCCGGGCAGCAGCTCCAACCCCCGACGCTTTGCCATCCGATGCAGGGGGACCGGCAAGTCCACCACTTGGTCGCCCCACCTTGTTTTTTCAATGTGCATGGCGTCCAACCCGTCGTCGCCGTACTTGAACTGAATCAACGTGTCGCCGTCGCGGGCAGACCCGTCCTGGTGCGCGACAATGTTCTCCAGGCACTTCATGAGCCGACGCTCCACGTACCCGGTCTGTGCCGTTTTGATGGCGGTGTCGATCAAACCCTCCCTGCCCGCCATGGCACACATGTACATCTCCTGCGGAGTAAGCCCGTCCAAGTACGTGTGCTGCACGAAACCCCTGGATTCCGGAGAGTTGCACCCCTTCGGGTAGCAGGTCATGGTGCGGTCCGTCCAATCTTTCTTGATCCGGGTCCCCTGCACGTTTTGCTGCCCGATGCAACCCTGGATTTGAGTAATGTTGACTTTCGAACCCTTGGAACCGGCGTAAATCATGGTGTAAAACTGGTTGTCGGTCGTGATCTCCGCCATGGCGGCGGAACCCAGGATGTCTCGACTCTGGTTCAATCGCTGGTTGGTCTCCAACTCGGGCATCCCCTCGACGTCCCGGAACGCCTGGTCCATCTCCTCTCGACACAGGTCTTCCAGCGCACTGGACCGACGGAGGTCGTTGAGACCCACCGTGAACCCACGCAGGTGCAGGTACCGACTCGTAAACTGCTCGATTGCCCAAATGAAGTCGATGGCGGCTTGCGGTCCACAGTCGTTGAAAATGACGTGGATCAAGGACCCGGACGAACACCCCAAGTCCCGCTTCATAAACCTGCCGCTCAGGATCGCACCCCGCCGGATCTCCACACAACCGGAGTACCACACGTCGGGCACGACCAGGCTGAGGATTCGGAGCCCGGTGTACGGCGGGTCAATGGGCTGCTGCGTGACCTGAAAGGCGTCGGCACGGCTCAGCGTTTCCCCGGACAGGAGGTACGCGCCAAGCATGGTGTCCTGAATCACACCGATCACCGGGCGCGACGCCTGGGGCGACACCACTTGGTACTTGACCGCCATGATGGCGGCAGCCTCCGCCTGCGCCTCCAGGGTTTGAGGCACGTGAATGTTCATCTCATCCGAGATATCCCCACACTTTCATGCGGGGGTGGACTGTATCTTAAGCCTTTGGTAACCAAAAACCCATACCCGTTCAGTCTCTGAATGCCTGACCTGTCTCGTAGTCAGTCACACTGCGGATTGTCCAATCTCTTATAGTAATTACCATTGGGTACGGCTATTAACCGTGGTCTCGTATCCAACTTTCGCCGGAACGATGGTCATAAGAGCTCTAAGGAGTTTCCCGCAACAAGGTATGTCGCTGTTCCGTGGAACAATCCGTGGAACAACTAGGGGGAAGCACTCTTTTAAAGCCCCCTGTTGACAGCAATGAGTTTACCATCCTGAAAAAAAAAAGGGTTAGAAGTGGCACAGAGTATACCACAGTATACCACATACTTACGAAGTCCGCGTTGTACGGAGTGGTGCACGCGGCGTTGAAACGAAGCGTGTTGTGCGGCAACACCCGCACCTGGTGCGCCATGATCGACATCTTGTGCAGACTGGGCTGACGGTTGAACAGCACCAAATCACCGTCCTGCAGGGACTGCTCCAACGTCCAACCCACGCGGATCTTGGGCTGGGTGACACTGGTGTCGATGCGAGCGCCGCTAGGCAGCACGGCGTAACGAATCTTTCCCTGCACCAACGCCTCCTTCAACAACGCAAGGTTGTGGTCGGTGACCTTGACGGGCTTGGTCAACGTGCGGGCAATGCTTTGAGGAATACCTATCTCGGAAAGTTTCAAACGGTTGTCGCCGGTGATGACACACCTGCCACTCTGGTCCACACGCTTGCCCATGCAGTGACCCCGCATAGTGCCCTCCTTGCCCTTGATCCTGCCCGCCAACGACGTGTACTCCCTGCGGTTGCTGTTTCTGCGGTTGGTGCCCACCTTGTCGTTGTCCATGTAGCAGGCGACGGCGTGCTGCAACGCTTCGTACCTTTCGTAGGCGACGTGGGCGGGCAGCGTGTCGGCTAGCGCCTTGCTGAGACTGTGGGTCTTGCGGACAATGTTGACGAGGCGGTAGGTCAGGTCGTTCTCGCCCCTCGTCGTGTTGCCAACGGTCAGCGGTGGTCGGATGTGGATGGGAGGCACCGGCAGCACCCGGACGAGAAAACGATCAGCCTCCGGCGGGAAATCCGTCGTCGGACACACTTCCCCGTTTTTGTGGACAGCCAATCCACTCTTCACCCACGTATACTTGCCCTTGATTTTGCCACAAGGACACACCCTTTTCTTTGACACAACACCGCAAGGACAGTGCTGCCGCAAAGTCTGGACCAGAGGCGCAACCATGGCAATGTGGATGAGCGGGATCGGGAAAGAGATGTGACCCCAGTGCCCGGGGCACCCGTGGCGCGTTTGACCACAAAACGCACACGTACCTGCGTGAATGCATCCGAATCGAGGGTCGCGGAGCCCACCCTCGACGGGTACGCCGTTCTGCAAACACTTGGCTTCGGTCACCTCCACCACAGAAGCCTTCAGGATGTCCTCGGCACTCCAGATGGAAAACCCAATGCTGGCAATGTCCATTTTTGGGGTACAATACAGGGTATGCGGGCTCGCCATAAAATTTGATAAACAAGCAGTGCAGGGGCACCTGGATCGCCTCTTTGGGGGTTTTTTTTTGTGCTGACATTCTGAAGGAGAAAAAAGAGAGTAAATGTACAAATAGATAAAATATGGAAATAAGGCGAGTATTCATTCAGTCTTTGAGCC
>Ga0209091_10003474_pt1 | contig 12674 bp, 18 predicted proteins | sample ArcticOcean_MG_C_6_FD_187438 | JGI IMG/M metagenome (GOLD analysis project Ga0209091, IMG submission 187438) | Marine microbial communities from western Arctic Ocean - ArcticOcean_MG_CB8_128 (SPAdes) (version 2) | ecosystem: Environmental > Aquatic > Marine > Oceanic | place: Arctic Ocean...
GATACAAACTTAATCATATTCATTTTTTCCTCGAACGTAAATGTTCCTGCCCCACGCAACACGTGGGCCAAGAGCATAATCATTAAATATATGGATTCGTGTATTTCCATATTAAACAGTTTTCTTTGTGAGGACTTCTCCTAACTTAGGATATTTTTTAAACGTAAAAAAGGATCCGGCAAGTAACAAAATTATCCAGCCGACAAGGGACATAATCGCAAAATTTTTATCGCTTTTCTTAACTGTATCTTCGCATTCTGGTTGTCGCATGATATCCATTGCAATGGCGGATGCAGTAAGACCCATAATCGCGTATATGATTGTAAAAACACCACCTTCATTAGCTACAAATTTTTGGAGTAGAAGGATCACTGGAATTGTTATGGCAATAGCCATGGTATGACTCATGAACATTTTAAGGTTTTGGTACTTTTCAGAATCTTGTATACCTTCACATTTGTTATACTTATCAATACCGAGAGCGGTAATAGCAACAAAGAATATACCAAGTAGAATTGTTAATCCCACTTGAGGGTACCCAATTTCCGTTTCAATTTTACCCGCTTTTAATTTATTAACAACCGAAAGGAGTTCGGGATCTCTAACAACAGTTGCTTCAGACATATTTATAGTAGGTTCAGATTTTATTATTGGTTGAGATAATATAGGCTGGGGTACCTGATCAATTCTGGGTTGTACTGGTGCGGGTATATTGAGAACTTCTTTGGTCGGTGGTAAGAATGCAGTTTGACCTTGTGCTACAACCGCCTGACCCTTTTCCTGTACTTTTTCTGCAAATGCTTGACCTTTATCTGCGAGAGCCTGACCCTTTTCTTGTACCTTTTCTGCAAATGCCTGACCTTTATCTGCGAGAGCCTGACCCTTTGCTGCAAATGCCTGACCTTTATCTGCGAGAGCCTGACCCTTTGCCGCTACTGCTGCCCCTCTGGCTTTTAATGCTTTTGCTTTTTGCGCCGCTTTTTTTGCTGCCATAACCGCTTTCATAGTAGTGATTTAATATAGACATATATTATTTTACCATATCGACTATAATATCTCTTAAATTATAAACTGGGTTCCACCCTGTTTCCAATTTTAGTTTATACGGGTTACCGACAACATTTTTATCATACGGTCTATAAAACTTTTCTGATATTCGTATAACAGTTTTTCCATTAACTATACCAATTTCGTCTACCCCTTCGCCTTCCCATTTTATTTTTTTACCCATGACGTCTACAGTTATTTCTATAAATTTCCTAACCGTATTATATTTACCTGTTGCTATTACATAATCGTCTGGTGTATCACTTTGTAATATTAACCACATAGCTGCAACGAAATCCTTTGCGTGTCCCCAGTCCTTGTATACGTTTATATTACCTAACTCGATGTATTCAATTTCTCCTCTGAATACACGTTTTAACCCGTTTATTATTTTAGTTGTAACAAACTTATCTTTTCTCAACGGTGATTCATGATTAAATAAAATACCCGAATAGACATTTAGACCATAAACATCTCGGTATGTTTTTAAAATATTATCAGCTGTTATTTTTGATAAACCATATATTGTTTTTGAATCTCTCTCTGTACTTTCATCTTGATGGGTTATTGTGTTGTGATACGACAAACTTTTATCAAATACTTCAGATGAAGATGCATGAAAAATTCTACATTTGTTTATTAAATTTAATTCTTTTACTGATTCCAATATTGTAAGTATACCCATTGAATTTACGTGAAACGATTCAATAGGATTGGGTATAGAAATACCAACATCTATTTTAGCAGCAAGATTGTATATTTCTATTCTATCTGCATATTCAAAGTTTTTTAAAGTTTTCTGTATATCCCCTATATCTAAAACGTTTCCGGTATATTTATATATACAGTCGTATCCATGTCCATGTAAAAAATTGAATAAATACGTTCCATCTTGTCCGTTAGCACCGGTAATTAGAGCTACTTTCATTTAAAGAAAAATGTGCATTGTCTTTAAATGAAGGTTGATATTTCAAAATGTTAAATATCTTTTATATATTCGAAAGCCATGTCTATCATTTCTAATGTTACGAATTGACTATTTCCTATATATACACCATTATCGTTTAATAAATCTGCATTTGGTGTTTTCGTAGAATTTTTCCATTTATCTAAAAATGGGTGAATTAAAAGGTTTCCACCAACTATCGGTCGATACTCAATTTTGAGTTTGTTAAAAATATTTATGAGTTTTGTTTTTAATTCTTTTGTTTTACATACAAAAGGTAAACAGAATGAACTATTATATGGATCGTATTTCGGAACATGAAAAAATGTTTCATATTTTAATAAATATAACATAAAACGATCATAATTACTCTTACGAATTTTAATACTTTCATCGAGTCTCTGTAACTGTTCTATACCTATAACAGCGTTAAGTTCTGTGTTTCTAAAATTATATCCATCGGTAAGAAATAGAAATTTAGGATCTATGTTAGGGTACTCTGAAATTGTTTTTTCATAATTTTCAGGTAACAAATGTCTTGCCATACCATGACTTCTTTTAAGTTTCATAAGTTGATAAAGTTCCGTATTATCTGTTGAAATCATACCACCTTCTATTGTTGTCATATGATGACCATAATAAAAACTAAATGTAGAACCCGTCCCATACCCTCTTTTTTTACCATATTCATCGGTAATACCATGTGATTCACAAATATCTTCTATAAAAATAGCATCTGGGTATTTATTTTTTAATTCCTGCATTGGTGCATTGAGACCAAGTAAATGTGTAACGAAAACAATTTTAATATCGTCATCAGGTAAATTGTTTGTATCAAAACTATAATTATCGAGATTTATATCACAAAATACTGGTTCTAAACCATTTTGAAACACTGGTGATACGTTTGTCACCCACGTACACGCCGGTACGAGAACCTTAGATCCATTTGGTATATTATAAAATTCTTTTATCGATGCTAAGAGAAGTAAATTTGCCGTACTCCCGGAAGTCACAAATAAAGAATGTTTACATCCGAGCCATTCACTCCATTTATTTTCAAATTCTTCAACCTTTTTCCCACATGTATACATATCTGACGATGATATGAACTCTATAAGTTTTAGTTTATCAGACTGTGTTATTGCACAATCCATCAATTTCCACATCGTTTAGTGCTATACATTTGTATTTAATTCAATCCTTTAATAGTTGTTTTATATCGCATTCTACCATTTCCTTTATGAGAGTATCAATTGATGTTTTACTCGTATCCCATTCCAATTGTTGTAATGCCTTATTAGGGTTTCCTAATAATAAGTCAACTTCGGCAGGTCTAAAATAATCTGGGTGAACCCTAACTAAAACTTCACCCGTTTCCGTATTCATACCAATCTCTTCCATACCTTCACCTTTAAACGTAATATTTATATCCGCACTTTTGAATGCTTTTTGTGTAAATTCTCTAACCGTCGTGGTTATACCAGTCGCAATTACAAAATCTTCAGGTTTATCCTGTTGTAATATTTTCCACATACACTTTACATAATCACGTGCGTGCCCCCAATCTCGTTTTGCATTGAGATTACCGAGATATAAACACTTTTGTTTCCCTAATTTTATATTGGCGGCACCAAGTGTAATTTTTCGAGTCACGAAGTTTTCCCCTCGTCTAGGTGATTCATGGTTAAACATTATACCATTACACGCAAACATACCGTATGATTCTCTATAATTAACTGTTGCCCAGTATCCCATTAATTTGGCGACTCCATATGGTGAGCGTGGGTAAAATGGTGTGTTTTCAGTTTGTGGAGTTTCATTTACTTTACCGTAAAGTTCTGATGTAGACGCTTGATAAAATTTACACGTTTCTGATAGACCGGATAAACGAATTGCTTCTAGAATTTTCAATACTCCTATACCATCGACCTCTGACGTGTATATAGGCATCTTAAACGATAAACCAACGTGTGATTGTGCAGCTAAATTGTATATTTCCACTGGTCTAACTGTGTTTATAATATTGAATAAACACGATTCGTCTGTCATATCACCGTAGTGCATAGTAAGATTTTCATGATTCTTATATTTTTCGTCTATTATACAGTTTATTCTATTCTGATTATAGGAACACCGTCTTTCTATTCCGTGTACTTTATACCCCTTTTCCAATAAAAATTCAGCTAAATATGATCCATCTTGACCAGTTATACCCGTAATTAATGCGATCATATAATTTTATTGATTTTATTTCTTTAAATTAAATTATACGAGTGGTTTTTACTATTTACATTAAAGTATCATATAAATTATTTGAACCTGGAAGTTTATAATTTCCTTCATTGTCCCATCTATTATCCTGTTTTTCTATTGATTTTATATGCCACATTCCTAATTTCGGATCGGTTCTCAAATATACAATTTTATCCGTCCCAGATACAACTTCATGTAATCCTCGTGTCCATTTTATATGTTCACTATTTTTAAAAATACGCCCCTGATAATCGGGCCAATTTATCCAATCGAGATCATTCGTTCTAAAATTACATTTTTTGATCCATTCATCTGTAAACCCTGGACACACGTTTATCCTTGGAACCATAATAAGTTCTCCATCTAGATCTGTTATAAGTTTTTTTAAATTCTGTATTAAAAATTCTTTAGGTATTTCGTCGGGGTCAATCATGAATATATAATCACCCGAACACTGTGTTATATGGAAATTTCTATGTTCCGCAAAATTACCATCAAAGTCCCTTTCACATGTTACTATTTTATCACTGAAATATTCGATGACGTTTTTAACATTTTCAGTAACATGCGCTGTATCTATTAAAATATTAATTTCATCCTCTGCGTCCTTGACTTTTAGTAAGAAAGATACGAGTGAAAATAAATCACGGGATTCATTACATACACAAATAGCGTAAGATAGCTTCATATATTTCATATATGTTTTTTTGTTTTTAAATAGACGAAGGCTCATAACTAAAATATTTTTTATCTATAGCTTCCAAATTTCTTAAAATAAGCATGTTATTTAGTGTATGATTTGCAACATCAGTACCTGTTTCTTTCGCAGCTACATGATGAAGCGCATTTTCATCAAATCCATATTCAAGTTGTTTTAACTGACCCAGATTACATTCATGTGTAAATACTGTACGCCTTTTTATATCATGTTTTTCGAGTAAATTTGAAATTAACATATCGTCGTTCCATGTTACATGTGAAAGTTCTTTGAACTCATCTAATATTTTACGTAACCATTCAGTTTTATACATACACGAACCGTACGCCTCAATTACATCAACAGGTGGATCTATATGACTCCTAGGATATTGTCCCTTAAAATATGTTTCAAAGTTAAACCCAGATAAACCCCATACACTTTTACAATCTTCTCTAAAGAAACTATTGAGAAGATGAGTAATCATATGTTTTGGATAAATGGTATCATCGCATACAACTATAAGTATATCCGCATCTGTGCCTTGTACAATCGGTGCAAAAGCTGACGTCCCCGGTCCCAAATCTTCACAATCCCTGTTTATTATTACATTTTCACCAAAATCTGTATAAGGAAAATTACCATCCCAATCGGGAAACCTGTTATATTTTTCAGGTATATTAACCCATATTTCATTGTAAAAATCTAGATTTTTGAGATTTTCTAAATAATTATTTATATATTTGAACCGAGGTGGTATTGTCGTAAAACTTAATATTACTTTCATTTACATTTTATAAAAATATATTCTATAAGTAAGTTTTAAAAATAATATCTGAATAATCTATATGCTTGAAGAAGAAATAGAATATATAGATGCTCTTAACGCAGAAAACGTTAATAATATGGCACAATTGGAAAATGTTCTAGAATTTCATAAAATACACATGTCTACAGATGATGACAAATATATATTGGGTGAATATTCAGCATGTGATAAGGTAAGTAAAGATGTAATATCGTGGTACTATCGTAATAAAAATATACTCAAACAGATGAAAGAATGGTCATATATTTATAAAGAAGAATTAGTTCAGTATAAACAAAATGTTTCAGACGTTAAAAATCGGATAAACAAATTGAAAAAACATTAATATAACTTTAATATTTCAGCAACTGCTGGGTGTCGTAAGATGTCTTCATCGCTCATGATGACATGTTCGATATATTCTAATTCCAAACATTTTATTCGTTTAACGAGATCAGCTAGACCATTTCTAGGACCTAAATCACTTTGTTTCAGGTCACCCATGACGATCATTTTCGAATTATCACCAAGCCGTGTTAAAAGCATCTTCATTTGATTAGGTGTACTATTTTGCATTTCGTCTGCAATAATAAAAGATTCATTAAATGTTCTGCCTCTCATAAACCCTAATGGTTCTATTCTAACGTGTTTTTCAAGTTGGTTCCGTGTAAGGTAATTTTCGAAAACGTCCATCATAGGTCTCGTCCATGGTTCCATTTTCCGTTCCATTTCACCAGGTAAATACCCCATATCTTCATCTGCTGCAACTATCGGTCTTGTGAGTATGAGACGCTGACATTCCTTATTTACTAATTTTTCCGCTGCAACTTGACACCCAAACATGGTTTTACCCGAACCTGCTGGACCGGTTGCGATTATAATAGGTTTTGACCCCTGTATAACCCTCAAATATTCGCATTGTCCGGGAGTTTTGGGAAAGTTCATCTGTATAAATTAACTTAAGGTTTTTTTTCTAATAATATAGTAATATAATGATACTACAAAGTATTAAATTACCATGTACTATTAAACTTGTAAAAACACGAAATGTAAAAACACATATAAAATGTTCATCTGGAAGTGATTATTCCGATCAAACGTTCGACGATGTCGATACTGTACTTGTAAAATATTTTACGTTCAGATCTACACAATATACATTAGGACAGGTATATGAAATGGATAGGTCACCCATGAAAAGTGAATTCAATTGGTTATGTGATTTCTCCAATGAACATAATCCAAGTTCCGGTGATACGTTTATTGAGGCATTGTATGAAAATGGTAAAACAAATATTGCGTCGCGTATTATGGAAAATAGGGAAGGTTTATTAAAACGTTGGTTATCACAAACGACCGAAACGAGTGGTGAAAAATTGGGGTTAAAAATGCACACTAAAAATATGAATATATCCCGAAAAACCTTAATGAAGTCGCTTGAAAATACACCATAACCGACTAAGTCTATAGATGAGGTATAAAGATTTCTCTTATAATACCTATAAGATGCAGTTTCATTTTATAGGTATTATAAGAGGTAGATATACAACAATCACTGACCCAGATGGTAAACCACGTATAATATGTTTCAGTGAAAGGAAAACTGCTCGTAAATGTATAGATTATATAACTGAATATCGTTCTATATACGGTGTATGGCCCGATATAAATCTACAGGAACCCGTCTCACATATAAATGCTGATATACTCGCAAAAAAACGATCACCCGGGGAAGTAAAGAAATACGTTTATTTAGAAGAAAAAGTTAAAAGTCAACTCGATGAAATGTCGGCCGGAACAGGTATATCTTATTTTTATTGTCATAATTTTGATTATAAGGAAGATTTATTAAGGATAAACATGTCGGGGCAAAAAATAGAAGGTGAAGCAGATGATAGATATTATAAATCAAGATTAGATACAAGGTTAAAGGGTGTATGAATATATAATATAAATGTCTTTTGTTAAAAAATTCGACCCTACAAAAAAAGAAGATGTAGAGTGGTTACAGAAAATAGACGTTTCTATGTCTAAAGCAACCAACCAGGAAAAATATGGTAGTGTAGATTTCATGAAAATTGTTAACGATAACCCGTACGGTATTAAAATGACAAACCCAATGGAATGGGCGGAATCACATTTTCAACTCTGCATGAAGTTTACTCAAGCTGTCTTCCGAGGAGTAGCTTATATTCCTACTCAAGGGGCGACTGATTAAGTGTGCAGATGATCTCGTCCTAGGGTGTGTCTCCTTTGTCATCTGGTGATATTCCTTGATGGTAAAATCTTGTGGTTCAGACTCTTCGTCCATTCGTACAAGTAAAATCTTACCCATAACAGTCATGTTTGTAAACGGTCTAGGGAGTCTATTTAAATTCATAGATAATTCGAAAATAGACGATTCACATGTGACTATAACTACTGATTTTTCAGGCCACTGCCCTAGAAATGTGGCTTTACCTCGTAAAATTTTATAAATTTCATTTTTTTCAGGTGAAATATCTAAATCTATTTCATGTATATCATTTTTTCCTTCATTTACTAAAACTGTAAGTGTCATTCCTAGGATGTACAAATAAAAAAGTTGCTTTTAATAAATGAACAAAGTTATCTTATCATTAATCGCCCTCGTTATTGTATTCTTTATACTCAGAGAGTCTGAGTTATACACAAACCTAGTATTAGATACGAAATGGAAGGAGACGCGTAACAGACCACTCACTACATCCGATCCATTCAATAAGTGTTCTCCTGAATCTTTTGGTGATTGTAAAAAAGTTAAAATGCCACACTTAAGTAGAGCCTAATTTCAAACGTATTAAAAAATGTTATCTAGGCAATATACACTTGAAAAATATGCTGAGCTTTTAGGCTTACCGAAAGAAGATACGACATGTATAAATTTGGAAAAGTCTACGTATAATACGACCATACGCAGAACAAATGAACTTGGTGATGTACCAGCAGCCGAGAATCGGTTCTTCGTAAACAGATATAAACATACGTTTCTCAAAATTAAACATAATTTATTACATTCACCGACACTCAAAGAGCGTATTTTGAGTGGTGAATTAAAACCCAAAAATGTTCTAGAGTTATCCCATCAGGGTTTATGGTTAGATGGTCCATACGCAAAAATGTCAGAAAAAATAGCCGATCAAGAAATGAAAAAACAACATGCGGCCAATTATATGCATGATAAAGACTATAAAGGTCTTTTTAAATGTGGTAAATGTAGAGGATATAAAACGACATTTTATCAAATGCAAACACGTAGTGCAGATGAACCAATGACGGTATTTATTACGTGTCATACATGCGATAGAAGGTGGAAATCCTAATTAATTTTTATTTTAAGGGCGTGCATTGTATGTGTAAGATCTGTATCCTGATCTCCCACAGATAAAACATAATTTAAACCCGATTTAAGTTTAATATTACCTTTATTATGTGCGGGTGTTATGACAAGTGCATCGTACGATATACCATATTGTTTGAGTTGGTATTGAGTAATCTCTACAGTTCCTCTTACAGATGGTCGAGCTGTAATAATAATGATTTTATACCCTAACTGTTTAGCATAATGTAATAACTTAATAATAGGAACATTCGCATTACCATTCGTAAAAATAAGAGTATCGTCTATATCGAACATAACGGCGTCTTTTTCACCTACCACTCTATTTTTAAGAATTGCCTCCATTTAATATACTTTAAGAATTAAAAACATTTAAAATAAAATGGAAACCCAAATAATTGATGTTGATTTCGATGATGGGTTTAAATCTATTGCGAAAATAGTAAAAGATAGTTATAGTGAATATGAAGTAGCACTACTGGAGTATTATGGTGATGGGGAATGGGATTTTGATACCGAAGAACCAATACTTATTACTAAGGACTCTGTATCCGGATTCTATGATACTACAGATCTTGAAAGTACGGGTCTTTACGAAAAACTTAAGAATGGTATGTATACCGAGGTGGATGAATCTGATTTTGAATACGAATTAGCCTCTTCAGAAGACGACGAATCGGAATCAGATGTATCTCTCGATGACGAAGAATTATAATATCGGTATATTATAAATGAAAAACCAATATATGTTACCAGCTTCCGTAGTCGCCCTCGTGGTTCTTTATACCTTTATGTATAAACCAAACAAAAGTGAAAAGTATTGTGGTGCGTGTGGATTAAAGTAATCTCGCTCTATAGTACTAATGGACCCCTTTAAGAAACGCGTCACGAAAAACGATAAGAAGACAAAAAAAGGTTTATATACACAAAAGTATATTAGACTTAAACAGGAGACGCTTAGTACTAATAATAAGAAGGAAGATGGCTCCGTACAACCCACCAAGTGCACACTACAGTCAAATGGACGTGTCAATGTATGAAGAAGACGATATTTTTAAATTTATCGGTAAAAGTGGTAAGAAGTTTTATTGGTTAACGCGTTACCTCGATCTTTCGTACATGTGGTACGACAAGGAACGTAGAGTCATTGAACTTTGGGGACCGTACGAGTCTCTCCAATACTTTTCGGCTCATCAAATTTTAGAGTGTGAATTAGACCTAAGTTGTAATAAAATAGAAGTATAAATAAAGTAAATATGAACAAACGTTCACAAATCACTAACTATGAAAAAACGAACTGTACTAACCCGTGCAAACTTACCCCCGGTTCGTTTTTATATAATATCGTACACGGAAATACCAATAAAGTACCCGAAACCAAACCATTTTATGTTCAGAATAAGAAAGATTTTTTAGAAAGTTTGGAAAGAAACTGTAGAGAAATGGGTATTCCCTTTAAAAAACCGAATGTTGAAGAAATACCGATACCAAAAAAAATAGATTCTTACGTAGAACAACATATTGATAACCTTGATCAAATTGTAGTTCATTTGAACGTATTAAAATCCGGTAAAATTCGTATAAAAGTGATACCACACATGGCAGTACTAAACGAAAAGTATTATTCTAAATATAAGATACCACCGATAAAGAGTATAACAAGTGCATTGAAAGCACTTGGATATTCACAAGAGTTTATGGATTCCATGATGGAAAAATATAAAAAACGTAATGAACTCATAGAAAGGAAATGGAAAATACTCGAGAAAAGTTTTGATGCACCTTCAACAGCGTCAAGAAACAAAAAGAAGAAAGCTGATAAGAAAGCCGAAGCCGCTGAAGCCGCTGAAGCCGCTGAAGCTGAAGCTGAAGCTGCAGAAGTAGGTGTGGAAGATGAAGATCCTGAAGAAGAAAAGAAAGATGACGACGAACCAGAAGAAGATGAGGCGATTGTTGTTGATGAAGATGACGAAGAAGAAGTTGTTGAAGACGATTACGTGTCGGATGGAGGCGACGATTAAAAAAGATTTGCGAGATATACCAGAGTTTAATTTAAAAATATACTATAAGATGAACTGGAAACGGTTCCGTAAACGTTTAATAAAAAAGCGTAAAAAAATACAAAAATTTATAGATAAACGTCCAATTATTGTAATTATATTCTTACAATTAAGTATAATGGGAACCATGTTAACCGTATCAAAATTATTTAGTTCCCCACCCTTAAAAATCGAAAAGAAACCTGAATATGAACACCGAATATATAGTGATTTTATTAAAGGTGTTAAGAAAAACGAAATCATTAAAGCGGAAATAAATCCACAAAGTGATATCGTATATTTCGAAGAAAAGAATGGAACTATGGGTACGTCGTATTATACACCTTCGGAAGATTTTTGGAAAACCATGTCTGAAAGTCAAGTTGATTTTGATTTAGTTCGAGCACCGATTGGTGGAAGTTTTAATGATTTTGTATCGTTCATGTTCATTACTATAGGTTTCTTTGCAATTTTTAGAATGTTTACGGGTGGTAGTATTGGTCAAAGTCCATTTTCCATGATGAAAAATGATATTGATGTGGAAAGTCAAATAACAACGCGTTTTGATGATGTTCAGGGTATAGATAGTGCGAAAGATGAACTCGAAGAAATTGTTGATTTTCTCAAGTCACCCGAAAAGTATTTTGGTACGGGTGCTAAAATACCAAAAGGTGCGTTATTAACAGGAAAACCAGGTACGGGTAAAACACTTTTGGCACGCGCGATCGCGGGTGAATCTTCCGTACCTTTCATTCAGTGTTCAGGATCATCGTTCGTTGAAATGTTTGTGGGTGTAGGTGCAAAAAGAGTCCGTGATATATTTGAATTGGCACGTGAAAACCAACCGTGTATTATCTTTATAGACGAAATTGACGCAATTGGTAAGAAAAGAAGTATGAATGGATTTGCGGCAAACGACGAGCGTGAACAAACGATTAACCAACTATTAACGGAAATGGACGGGTTTGAGAATGATACTGAAATTGTTGTTATAGCGGCAACAAACCGTTTAGATATTCTAGATGATGCGTTATTACGTCCCGGTAGATTCGATCGTAAAATACAAGTTTCTTTACCTGATGTTCACGGACGTGAAGAAATACTCAAAGTACATTCTAAAGATAAACTAGTGGGTGTTGATGTAAGTCTTCGTGATCTTGCAAAACAAACGACGGGGTTTTCGGGTGCCGATCTTGCAAATGTTATGAACGAGTGTGCGATACGAGCTGTTCGCGATGGTAAAGATGGTATAATAACATCTGATATTGTTGAAGACGTTTATCAGAGAATAGTTGTTGGTGCTAAAGGAAGTCGTTCCGTTTCTGGGGCGCGTAAATCAAGGGTAGCATACCATGAAGCGGGACACGCCATTATTGGTGTACTTATGCAAGAATATGATGAAGTTCGTAAAGTGAGTATTTTACCAAGAGGGGACGCGGGTGGTGTTACATATTTTCAACCATCGACGGATGACGTAGGTATGTATACGAAAGATTATCTTTTATCACAAATTAAGGTTGCAC
>Ga0209091_10003475_pt1 | contig 12673 bp, 6 predicted proteins | sample ArcticOcean_MG_C_6_FD_187438 | JGI IMG/M metagenome (GOLD analysis project Ga0209091, IMG submission 187438) | Marine microbial communities from western Arctic Ocean - ArcticOcean_MG_CB8_128 (SPAdes) (version 2) | ecosystem: Environmental > Aquatic > Marine > Oceanic | place: Arctic Ocean...
ATAACGGGTTTTGCTGATATGATTCAGTTAACACATTTGAAGTTACAACAAGTTATGTCTAGAATAGTACCAGATGGTGTATTTTTAGACATGGATGGTTTAGCTGAGGTTGATCTTGGTAATGGCACAAACTACAATCCAGCAGAGGCATTAAACATGTATTTCCAAACTGGTTCTATAGTTGGTAGATCACTTACACAAGAAGGGGACATGAACAGAGGTAAAGTGCCTATACAAGAGTTAAGTAGTTCAAGTGGTCAACAAAAAATACAAAGTTTAATACAAACTTATCAATATTATTTACAAATGATACGTGATGTCACCGGGCTTAACGAAGCTAGAGACGGAAGTGCTCCAGACAAAGATACTTTAGTTGGTCTACAAAAAATGGCAGCTAATGCTTCTAATATAGCTACAAGACACATATTAGACGCTAGTTTATGGTTAACACTTAGAACATGTGAAAATATTTCTTTAAAAGTTGCTGATTCAATACAGTATCCATTAACTTTAAACTCTTTGCTTAATAGTATATCAGTATACAACACTGAAACGTTAAAAGAAATAAGTAATTTAAATCTTCATGATTTTGGTATATTTTTAGAATTAGAACCTGAAGAAGAAGAAAAACAAATGCTTGAACAAAACATACAGGTTGCTTTGCAGTCTGGAGGTATTGATTTAGAAGATGCTATTGACTTACGTCAAATAAGAAATCTTCAATTAGCTAATGATATGCTAAAAATCAAGCGTAAGAAAAAACAAGAACAAGACAGAGCACAGCAAGAGCAAATGATTAAATCACAAGCTAATGCTAACGCTGAAACAGCTGAAAGAGCTGCTATGGCTGAAGTTCAAAAAAATCAAGCTTTAACCGAGCAAGAAGTCAACGTGAATCAGTCTAAGTCTCAAATGGAAATGCAAAGAATGCAAATGGCATCTCAAATTAAGCAACAAGAAATGGAGATTAAATTTGGTTATGACTTACAATTGGCCAACGTTCAATTAAGTGCGGTTAAAGAAAAAGAGCAGTTTATTGAGGACAGAAAAGATAAACGTACTCAAATACAAGCTACACAACAAAGTGAAATGATTAGTCAAAGACAAAACGATTCTATGGCTAAGAATTTTGAATCAAGCCCTACTATGGGTGGTTTTGGCGCGCAAGAATTAGCGCCTCAATAATTTTATTAATAATTATATAATATTTTATCATGTCAGAAAAAGAAACACAAGAAACATCTCAAGAAGGTGACTTTAAAATTAAATCAGCTAAAAAAACTAAACCTAAGCAATTAGTACCAAGTTCAACTGCTGTTCCAAAGATGGATTTATCTAAGCCAATTAAAACAGAAGAAAAAGCTGAAGTCCCTAAGTTAGATTTAACTAAAAAAACAGAAGACGATGCCATTCAAATCGGAGAAGCAGAAAAAGTGGTTGTGGGCGAACAAACCGGAGATAGCGTTAAGATGGACGAACAAATACCAGAGCCCATCAAAGCTACTGAAAATGAGTCGCCAATACAAGAAATAACAAAAGAAGAAGTAAAACAAGTAGCTAGTGAAGTTAAAGAAGCTTTACGTGATGAAAAAGTTTTAGGTAGAAAATTACCAGAAAATATTGAAAAACTAGTTAGCTTCATGGAAGAAACTGGTGGTAACATAGAAGACTATGCAAGATTAAATGCAGACTATTCTAATGTAGATAATAACGTTCTGTTAAAAGAATATTATAAAAAAGCAAAACCTCATTTAAACGAGGAAGAGATTGACTTTATCATGGAAGATAATTTTCATTTTGATGATGAAGTAGATGAGGAGCGAGACATCCGAAAAAAGAAACTCGCAAAAAAAGAAGAAGTTGCAAAAGCTAAAGGCTATTTAGAGGACTTGAAAACTAAATATTACGACGAGATCAAGATGAGACCGGGCGTAAATCAAGAACAAAAAAAAGCAGTTGACTTTTTCAACCGATATAATGATGAGCAACAAGTAGCTAAGCAGAAGCATGACAGGTTTTTAGACGAGACTAAACAGATTTTCACGAATGATTTCAAAGGTTTTGATTTCGAAGTTGGTGAAAAAAAGTATAGATATGGTGTTAAAAATCCGGCTAAAACTGCTGAAAATCAATCAGATATTAACAACTTTGTTGGGAAGTTCCTAGACGCAGAAGGTAATGTTAATGATCCTAAAGGTTATCATAAAGCTCTTTACGCCGCTCAAAACGTAGATAATATAGTAAGTCATTTTTATGAACAAGGTAAAGCTGATGGTGTTAAAACCGTGGTTGAATCTTCTAAAAACCCTACTAGTGATGTAAGAAAAACATCAACAGGGGAAATGTTTATAGATGGATTTAAAATAAAATCTTTATCTGGCGGTGTTAGTAGTTCTAAATTAAAAATTAAAAGAAGATAATTAACATTTAAAATTAAAAACAAAGATTATGGGAACATTAAGTCCGCAATTTGGCACGTTACAACCCTCACAAACTCAACAATTAACAACAGGAAATTACTTACAGTGGACCAACAATGGTGGTGGAGCTGGAGTACCTGGGAATTTTGTTGATTTTGCTCAACAATATTTACCTGAAGTTTATGAAGCTGAAGTAGAGAGATATGGAAATAGAACTCTATCTGGTTTCTTAGGAATGGTTGGAGCTGAGATGCCAATGACATCTGATCAAGTAATTTGGTCAGAACAAAATAGATTACATATCGCATACGATGGCTGTTCATTAGCTATTGGTGGTATATTATTAAACATTAACCCTGGAGCTGTTGCAGGTGTTACAAATACAATTTTTCCTAACATGACAGTAGTTGTTATGGATCCTGCAAATCCTGCTGGAGCTGTTCACTGTTTTGTTGGTAGATCTGGAGCTACAGTTGCTGGAGCTGCTGCTATTGGAGCAAACGTAGTGGAATTATTTCCATACGATGCTGCTTTTGCAAGTGGAGCCGCTGCTAATGTTGCTGCAATCGGAGGATTAAAATGCTTCGTATATGGTTCGGAATTTGCTAAAGGTTCTGGATTAGCTGCTGCACAAGGTGGTAATGGTGGTGTTGTACAAGAAAGTATCACTCCATCTTTTACACAGTTTTCAAACTCTCCAATCATTATTAGAGATAGATATGCTATATCTGGATCTGATACTGCACAAATTGGATGGATTGAAGTTGCAACTGAAGACGGTCAAGGAGGATACTTATGGTATCTAAAAGCTGAGTCTGAAACTAGATTACGTTTCGAAGATTACTTAGAGATGAGTATGATTGAAGGTGAACTAGCTCAAGTACTTGGTGGTAACTCTTTTGGTACTCAAGCTGCTGCTGCAAATGCTAATTTAGCTGCAGGTGGTTTTAGCGCTGCTGTTGCTGCAAAAGGAACTCAAGGTTTATTCTCTGCTATAAACGCAAGAGGTAATGTACTATCTGGTTATGCTGGAGGTTTACAAGACTTTGACGAAGTGTTAGCAAATTTAGATTCTCAAGGAGCTATTGAAGAAAACATGCTTTTCTTAGATAGAAAAACTGAGTTACTATTTGATAACATGTTAGCACAACAAAATTCTTACGGAGCTGGAGGTACATCTTACGGTGTATTTGAAAACTCTGAAGATATGGCACTTAACTTAGGATTTTCTGGATTCAGAAGAGGTTCTTATGACTTCTACAAGACTTCATGGAAATATTTGAATGATGCTTCTACAAGAGGTGGTTCTTCAAATTTTGTTAACGGTGACAATATCGATGGTGTATTAATTCCTGCTGGAACTTCTACAGTATACGATCAGTTACTAGGAACAAACATAAGACGTCCTTTCTTACACGTAAGATACAGATCTTCAGAAGCTGATGACAGAAGAATGAAATCATGGCTAACAGGTTCTGTTGGTGGTGCATTTACTTCTGCGTTTGATGCAATGGAGGTAAACTTCTTATCAGAAAGATGTTTATGTGTACAAGCTGCTAACAATTTTGTATTGTTTACTGCTTAATATTTATTGTAATAGTTACCCTTGTAAAAACTACAGGGGTAATTGTTACTCTTATTTTTTATAAACTATTTAATTATATTATATTATGTTACAAAGTAAAAAAATAGACGCCTTAGAGGCAGAAAAAAACTGGGAAATAAAAGATAGAAATTATTTTCTTTCAAGAAACAGAAAGCCAGTTACATTTACAATAAAATCAAAACATACTGAAAAGTATCCGTTATTACATTTTGACCCAACAACTAATACGCAAAAAGCGTTACGATACGCTACTAATCAAAACTCTTGTTTTGTAGAAGACCAAAAAGGCGAAAGTACATTAGGGCATATTATGTTTAAAGACGGAGCATTGAATGTTCCAAAAGAATATCAAGCTTTACAGAAATTACTATCTATATATCATCCAGATCTTAACTTGAGATACGAAGAGTATAAACCAAGTCAAATAGCTAAAGATGAATTAGTAGATTTAGAAGTAGAACTAATGGCTATGAATATAGCGAAGAACATGGAGATTGACCAAGTGGAAGCTATACTTAGAGTAGAGCAAGGATCAGCGGTTGCTAATCTAAGTTCTAAAGAATTAAAAAGAGATATTTTAGTTTTTGCTAGAAGAGAACCTAGAACACTTATTGCATTAGCGCAAGATGAAAATGTTTTGCTAAGAAACTTTGGTATAAGAGCAGTGGAAGATCAAATTATAGATTTATCACAAGATCAAAGAACTTTCAAATGGAAGAAAAATGGTAAAAAATTGATGACTGTTCCTTTTGACGAACAACCATACTCAGCGTTAGCTGCTTGGTTTAAGACAGATGAAGGAGTTGCAGTTTACAAATCAATAGAGAAAAAAACCTCTTAACCTGTAATACTAATAATTAGGCGGCTTCGCGCCGCTTTTTTATTATAATAAAAAAAAACACACAATGGCAATAAACGTAGATACTGTATATAAAACAGTCTTATTAATCCTTAATCAACAACAAAGAGGATATATGACACCTGATGAATTCAACAAAGTTGGTACACAGGTACAGTTAAGTATTTTTGAAACTTATCAAGATGATTTAAATCAACAATACAGAACGCCACAAAACGATACTGAATACGCTAACCGTGTAACAAACATCGAACAAAAACTACAACCTTTTCAAAAGTACATAAACAACGCTTCTACAACAGGAGCCGTTACTGGTAATAATCCCTTTACTTTAAACGTAAGAGTTTATCCAGCTGATACGCCTGGTCCATTAAATGATATATACAAAATAGGTTCTATAATATACCAAGGCATACAATTAAGTCAATACGCACAAAGAAACGAGATAACACAATTACTTCTATCTCCTTTAACACAACCAACAACTTCTTTTCCTATATATTTATTAGAGGCAGGCGCGGATGCAACACCTAGTAATTCACTGCTATCTGTTTATCCTACTACTATTGTTACTGCAGATGATATTAATATATCATACTTAAAAAAACCTAAAGATGTTTTTTGGGCATCATCACCTGGTGATTTAGGTCAGTTGTTATATTCTGAAGGTGCGTCAACTAATTTTGAATTAAGTGTAACAGAACAAACAAGCGTTATAACTAAAATATTAATATATGCTGGTGTTATAATAAATGATCCTACTATAATACAAGTAGCTTCTCAACAAATAAATCAAGAAGAACAAAACTCTAAAAGCTAAAATATGTCTACACCTAACGGCGGTTTAATAACTGAAACAAATATACAATACTATGAAGGAGCACAACAGTTCTTTATAAGCACGCTTACTCAAGGATCTGTAACTACAACTTTTAATACTGATTTAATACTAGGTTCTGCTGATAGCTGGAATCCTAACGACTCTGACTACGCTTTAAATAACTTTCTTATATTTACAAGTACTAATGGAATAACTTTTCTTCCATATATAACTTCATACACAGTAGTAGGAAATACTATAACTTTTCCAGGCAACCTGCCGCAATTTAGTTACGTAAGAATTCAATTAAAAAGCACAGCTGTAGAAAATAACTACGGAAGCTATGAGTACACAAAATTAAACGATATAATTAATAATTTTATAGTTGGTTACGTTGGTCAAGACAAGTTAATACCAAGAGTAAATAGAACTGATGTAATATTTCATGCTAAACGTGGGTTACAAGAGTTTAGTTTTGATACATTAAAAAGTATTAAATCACAAGAGTTATCAGTACCTGGATCATTAAGCGTACCAATGCCTCAAGACTATGTTAATTACGTTAAAATGTCTTGGGTAGATGCTATAGGGGTTAAACACACTATATACCCTACACAATTAACAAGCAGTCCAAGCGAAACTCCATTGCAAGATAATTTTGGTGATATTATTCAAGACCAATTTGGTGAAAACACAGAAGGTAGTTCTCAAACAGACGAAAGATGGGCTGCTAATAATCCCGCTAACATAACTGGAGCTGGTATTAACAATAATGGACTTGACTGGTGGGGTATGAATAGCTGGGGGTATGGTTTTCAAAACTATGGTCAAAGATACGGAGGTGATCCAGTAAACATGCAAACAAACGGTTGGTTTACAATAAATGAAAGCACAGGTACTATATCGTTTTCTAGTGACTTAGCTAATAAACTTATATTACTAGAATACATTTCTGACGGCCTTGCTTATGATTTAGATACTAAAGTACCAAAGATGGCTGAATCAGCTATGTACGCTCATTTAAGCTACTCTATACTGTCAACTAGAGCTAACGTACAAGAGTATGTAGTTCAAAGATACAAAAAACAAAGGTCTTCAGAATTAAGAAATGCAAAGATAAGATTATCTAACATAAAACTTGATGAAATAGTTCAAGTGATGAGAGGTAAATCTAAATGGATAAAATCATAATACATGGCAGAAATTAAAAATACCTTTTTAAAGGGTAAAATGAACCAAGATCTTGACTCTAGATTATTGCCTAATGGTGAATATCGAGAAGCCTTTAATTTAATGATTAGCAGATCAGAAGGTTCTACTGTTGGAGAATTTGAAAACATGTTAGGCAACACGTCTATTAAAACTTTAAACTCAGATAGCGCTAGAATAATAGGTCATTATGTAAACGAAACTACAAATAAAGTATACCTATATGCTACTGACTGGGATAGTCCTGACGGAATTAGATCTGTTGGTCAAAAACATTTTATATACGAATTAGATTTATCAGCTCCATATAATTTAGTTCTTTTAGTCACTGGTAATTTTTTAAACTTTAATCAATCTTTCCCAATAACAGGAGTTAATCTAGTTCAAGATTTATTGTTTTGGACTGATAACTTAAATCAACCTAGAAAAATAAACATAACTCTAGCAAATCCTTCTGTTCCACCTCTTGCAAATCCAATTCATTATACAAGCGAAGATAATATTTCTGTAGCAAAATACGCGCCGTGTGATCCTGTTATTGTATTAGACAGAGTGATTCACAAAGTAGCAGCAGTAACAACAGTTCTTAACACCGTTATTACGCCGGTAGGTATTACTGGTATAAAAATAGGTGATATAGTAAGTCAAGCGTCTACTATAGTTCCACCAATAGCTACCTCACCATGGAATCAGTACATATATGTAGTGGCTATAGAACCTACTGGAGCTGTAGCAAATTCTATAGTTTTGTCAAAATCTGTAACTATTCCAACTGTTGATTTTGAAATTGCTTTTCAAAGACCAGGTATGACTAATAAAACAGAAGAGTTTTTACCAGGTGGCGAACAAGTTTCCTTATCTGCAGCGGTAACTGGAACCTCTCCTAATCAAGTCTATGAATTTTTATTACCTGCGACAGATTATTACGCTGATATTATACCTAAAATAGGTTGGTTAGTATCTGGACCAGGCACTCTTATAACAAGCAATACCACTATAACCTCGGCAACAGCAAGTTTTGCTGCGGCAACTGGAACTCCAGGTGATGATGATTATCAGCAATTTATAAAATGGACTGTAACTTTATCTAAAGAAACAACTGCTTGGAACATAGGTCAAGCAATAAAAATTGGGTTAAATCCTAATTTTAGCATTAATTGGACGGGTGATGCAGATTTTTTAGAAGATAAATTTATTAGATTTAGTTATAGGTTTAAATATGAAGACAATGAGTACTCTTTAATGGCTCCTTTTTCTCAGCCTATGTTTATACCAAAACAAAACAGTGAATTTGGTGGTGGATCAAATAGCTATCAAGTAGACATGGACAATGCTTATAAATCAACTATATTAAATTGGTTTGAAAACAGCGCCGAAAATATAGGGATAAAAATTCCAGTAATCTATAGCACTCCAGGGAAATTAATTGCAACCCTTTTAGTTACTGAGATAGATATATTATACAAAGAGTCAGATGCTTTAGCTGTTAAGGTTTTAGACACTATCGTGACATCGAGTTTATCTTCTAGTTTTTCTTTTATAGACTTCAATGACCCTATACATGGTGATATTAACCAATATTATTACGAATATGACTACGCTTCAAGCAAACCTTATAAAACCTTACCAGCAAGTCAAACAACTAGAGTTTATGACAAAGTGCCAATCAAAGCGTTGGCTCAAGAGCTTATAGGTAATAGAGTTGTTTATGGTAATTATGTAGACAAACATAGTAGTCCTGCTTCTATAGACTTTAGCGCTTTGATAAGTGCTAAAAAACCTTACAGACAAAATACAATTGAATATCCTTTTCATAATTTAAAACAAAACAGGACGTATCAAGTTGGCTTTGTGTTATCAGATAGATACGGAAGACAATCAGATGTTGTACTATCTTCTTATGACAGTTTAGACGGTACAAACGGTTCAACTATATTTAGTCCATACAATAGTTATATAGATCAAATAGGTAATCCTATCATAGACTGGTTAGGTGATGCGCTAAGTGTTAGAATAGATTCAGCTGTTGCTACAGAATTAAATCCAGCCACTGGTATGCCTGGTATATGGGAAGCTACCACAAATCCACTTGGATGGTATTCTTATAAAGTTGTAGTTAAACAACAACAACAAGAATATTATAATGTTTATTTACCTGGTTTTGTAAATGGCTTACCTATAACCAGCAATGACGAAGAAAATAAATCATCTTTTTCTGTATTACTTAGTGATAATATAAACAAAGTTCCTAGAGATTTAAATGAAGTTGGGCCTACAGATACTGAATTTAGTAGTAGCGAGAGACTATATTTAAGAGTAAACAATCCTACTTTAAATAGTAAACCAACAAGGCCATATGGAATACCTCAGGCTTTTAAAGCTTGGAATAAACAATATTACCCAGGCCTTTTAGCGCAAGAGGTGTTATCAATACAAACAGTAAGAGACATGCAAATATCAGCAGTTCCTTTCGTTATTGATGCTCCTGAAGGTGTTTATGATCAAGTTGGGACGCTAACCGTAAATCAAACTACAACACCTGTTGCTATTGGATCTATACCATGGGGACAATCATCTAAAGTTCAGCCTTTTTATAATTCCGATTTAAATCCATTTGCGATTAAAATAGACACAACTTCTAATAGTAAATTAGGACTTAGTTCTACGGAAGTGCCTACTGTAGCTGGAGGTATTGGCGCTATAACTAATAGTCTAACACAGCCTTCAACTTACCCTGTAGACACAACAGAACAGATAAGTACAATGACACCTTATTTAAGTGTTGCGGAAACTAAACCAGTATATTCTTTATTAGAAATATTTTGGGAAACTTCTTTGCAAGGTAAAATAAATACTTTAAATAGTTTAATTAACTCACAAGACCCTGGTATAACTAGCATAACTTCTACATCAGCAAGTTTCAGCGAGGATTTAGCTCCAGAAGGAACTATTGACGCTGCAATATCTTTTGTAAGCGGTGGTGGAACTACAATATCAAATCCTAACGAACTAACAAACGTATCAATATTGAGTGCTTTTGCAGCTAGCGACGTTAATTCAACAACAGATCTTTCGGCTTATTTTACTTTTACTACAACTGCGGGCGCTATTTATTCATTAAAAACAGCTGTTGGTAAATATTTTGTGTTTAATCAAGGATCGGCAAACAATCCTTCTAATGACGTTTATAATATAACTTTTCAAGCAACTTATGATCCAGGTCAAACTGGAACTAGTTACACTAGCACAACTACCTATACAGCTTCTTTAACAAATATTGCGCCTAGCTTTACAGACGCAACTAACCCAACTGGTATAACTATAGCGTCAACAGATATAAAAACTTTTCTAGCTGTAAACGGAACAAACACGGGTAACACCGCTCCTAACCAAATAGAGCAATTATTATTTGACTTAAGCTCAGCAAATTCATCTGCTGTTTTGAGTCAATTTACAATGAGCGCAAGTGGGGTTTTAACAACTAATAGCGCTTTAACAGAAGGCCAAACATATAGTGTTATAGCTAGAGTTACCGATGTTAGTGGAAATGGAATATCAACAACGGCTACAATAACATTTACCGTGGGTGTTCAACATGTGCCTAAAGCAATATGTGAAGGAAGAGAAGGAACTTTAACCGCTTCTTGTGCAGAAAGCTTTCAAGCATCGTTTTTAGCAAGTAGCACAACCCCTAATTATTCTTGGCCAATAACAGTTGGTGGGATATCTTTTCCAGAACCTACTAACGACTATAATGTAAGAGCTAATTATGATGGAACAGCAACAACTGGGGCTTTAACACAAGGTGTTATGAATATCAAACCAACGTTACAATCTACGTTAACACCAGGCGGCGGAAGCGTAACTTGCAAATACACTATTCAACAAAGAGCTTTAGGAACTACAACATGGTTTCAAGCAGTAGACACTTCTAATAGTGTTATTGGAGCTATACAATTATCTGCGTCATTTGGTAATCCAGACGTAGACACTAAAGCATTTAGCATAGTTGGAGAGTATAGAGTTATATCAACTGATATAACAGGTGAAGGCTGTAGCGCAGCTGGTGGAGCAGCTAGTTTCTTTGTAGACTTTGAAGATGCTACATATCCAGGCGCAGCTTGCATTGGTCCACTGTAATAATCATTAAAAACACGTAATTAATATAATATGTCACTAACATTAGAAGTATCATTCTTTAACTCATACTACGTGAAGAAATTAACAGACGGTCCTTATATACTTTCTGTGCCCGCGGACAGAACTGCTACGACAACAGGCTTGGTTAGCGCTGGAAGCCTAGCTATATTTAATTCAATTGGCCTTAACACTCCAACTGTTGGTATGGTCATAACAGGTGCTGGTGTAAGTTCTAACACAAAAGTAGTTACATATGACTCAGCTACCGACAGAGGAACTTTTGATAAGGATATAACTTTTACAGCCACTGTTTACACGTTTGCTTACAGTTGGACTGGACCTCAAGTCAAAGACGAAGACCAAGATTGGTACATAGAAGAATCACGCATTAGAGGTGGTTACAATAACACGTCTACTGATTTAGGTGTAAAAGCATATTTAGTTGAAGACAATGATTCTCAAACGCGTAGAGAGTCATCTCTTATATACTCAGGCATATTTAACTCAAGAACTGGTATAAACCAAACTAACCAGTTTAGCGTGGCTGAGGAAATAACAAGAAGTGTAGACCCAATAAGCGGTAGCATACAAAAGTTATTTGCAGAAGATACTAATTTACTTATATTTCAAGAGCGCAAAGTTAATAATGCGTTGATAGATAAAGATGCTATATTCACTGCTGAAGGCTCTGCTATTACTACTAGTGGTAGATTAGTAATAGGACAAATAACTCCTATAGCAGGTAACTGGGGTATAAGCACTAATCCAGAATCATTTGCGGTATATGGCTATGCTAAGTATTTTGTTGATAGAACTCAGAATGCTGTTTTAAGGCTAGCAGGTGGACAGATAACAGAAATATCAAACTATGGTATGATTGATTTCTTTAGAGATCAACTATCAGCTATATCAAGCACTGGTTCAATACTAGGTTCTTACGATGCTCATAATAAAAACTATATATTATCAATACAACAAAATAGATTTACTGATATTGCTGACGATGGAGTTTACACTAGTTTAAGCTTTGACGAAAGATCTAAGGGTTGGACAAGTTTTTATACTTACAAACCAGGAGACATGTTTAGCTCACAAGGTAATTTTTATACAGCTAAATCCAATGGTACTGTTAGTAAAATATATCAACACTATACTAATCAAACTAGAAATAGCTTTTACGGAGCAACACCTCAACCTTCATCGGTTCAGTTTGTGTTTAACCCATCGCCAAACAACGTTAAAACTTTTCAAACAATAAACTACGAAGGAAGTAACGGGTGGGAAGTTACATCTTTAATATCTGATGAGACTGGTTTTGATACAGATGTAAACAATCAATGGGTTCTTAGAAACGATACTATAGTCGAAGGAACTGGAGCTACACAATATAGAAAAATATACAGTTATGTTGAAGGGTTTTATGAAGAGAATGGTATTCCTTATAGAGCAGGTTTTGACAGAAAACAAAACAAATACATGGCGGTTATACCAAACAACACGCAAACAGCAATAGCTGGTGAAGTTGTATTTGGTAACTCAATGACAGGTATAAAAGCTTACTACGCAACAGTAACAATGAAAACAGACGGAGCAACTGATCCAAATGGTTTAAAAGAATT